>ODAI011751110.1_pt1 | contig 22825 bp, 21 predicted proteins | sample 1539321 | NCBI WGS metagenome assembly ODAI01 (sample SAMN02144231, study PRJEB22623) | gut metagenome | biome: sheep rumen | host: Ovis aries | place: New Zealand | reverse complement strand
CCGAAGAACGCGCATTTGACGCCGCCGTCCTCGGCTTCGTCGGCCAAAGCCGCAATCGGGGGCATATAGCCCTTGGTTTCGATACCGCTCTTTTCGGTGATGACCGCGCCGATGTGCGCCAAAAGCGCGGTCATATCGAGATCGGCGGTCAGCACGTAGGTCCCGTTGCAGGGTGCGTCGGGCGCGCCGTCGCCGTTCGTGTCCTCCGGCTTCCAAAGGCCGGAAAGATACAACAGCTGCTCCGGGGTGGAAATCTCATAACGGGCTTCGGACGCGTTATAGTCCGGAAGCCGGGCGCCGAGCGAAAGCAGCGTTTCGGTCGGCCAGATATCCTGCTCCCACCAGTTCTTTTCCGCATTCTCCGCAGCAGACGCCGCGGGGAACAGGGAGAGCACCAGCAGGGCGGACAGAACGAGCAAACAAATTCGTTTTAACACAGGAAAGCCTCCTTTGTCGTCGTTCAGAAAAGGGAAGTGGAGGCGGCCAATCGCTTGACCGCGCTCCACAGATTGTCGTTAGGCTTACAGGTTATTTCGTCGGATCAAAGCCGTCGGAGGTGACGCCGAGCGCAACGAATTCCGCGATCTTGTTCAGATCCTTTTCCTTGGTGATCTCGTCATACGACCAGTCGGTGATGTCGGCCTTGACGGTGATCTTGTAATTGTTGCCGAGCGCGGAGGGCGCTTCCCAATAGATCTCCTCACCGTCCACGGTGACGACGGTGACGGCCATCTTATCGAGCTTGGCAGCGTCGCGGTAGATGAACAGCACGACTTCCTCGCTGTCCTCGGGGCCTTCACCCTCGGTGGGGAGCTCGGCGGTCAGCACGTTCGCGCCCTTGTCCTCGCCGACGGGGTAGATATAGGCTTCCTTGAAGGCCTTGCCGTACTTGTTCTTGAACTTCAGACCGAGCGCAGCGTATTTAACGGCAGCTTCGGCGGCGGGCTCGGCAGCGATCGGCGCAAATTCGACGCCGTCGGTCGAAACGCCTGCAGCGGCAACCGCATCCATGGCGGCCATATCTTCCGCATCGTCGCTGACCTTCTGCTTGAATTCATCCGCCTTGACGGTGAAGACCGTGTAGTCTTCGAGCGCCTTCAGCTCGTAATCGGTTTCCGTATCGTCCGCATAGCGAACCTTCAGCGTCATGGCACCGAGCTTCGCGGTCTCACGGAATACGTAAGCGAACACTTCGTGCGGCTTGCCCTCGACGGATTCATCCTCGGTCGGGATGTTGCCTTCGACAACGGTCTTAAAGATGTTCTTGCCCTTGTCCTCGCCGGTCGGGAACAGGTAGACCTTGTAGATTTCCTTGCCGGACTTGTTCTTCAGCATCAGGTGCAGACCGGTGTAGCCTTCCGGAACGGCGGCGGCGTCCGCAGCGGGCGCTTCGGCGGGTTCTTCGGCAGGTTCGGCGGCGGCATCCGCGAGCAGCGGGGAGGCGTCATGCGCAAGCGCCTGCTTGGCGGCTTCGAGCGCATCGGCGTCCACAGCGGGGACTTCGCCGTAGGTCGGATACCAAACGTCCGCGGTCGTGCCGACTACATTGATTTCGTAGGCCAGACGCTCGTCCATCGGGAGCTGGAGATCATCGTCGGCGCCGTCGTCATACGCGATTTTCCAAACGTCGGGATCGGCCGCGTCCTTCATGGAGATCTCGTTGAGCTGGTGGCCATCGCCGTCGGGCTTGAACCAATCCTCGATTTCGGCGGTCATAGAGGTGCCGTCTTCAAACACGAGGTCGATGAAGTAGTTATCCGCAGCGGGACGGAGGAAGTAACTGAATACATACTTGCCGCCCTCCTTGGCCTTGCCGGGCGTCCAAGTGGTGATCTTGTCGCCGACGTTGGTGTAGAGGTAATCGACCATGTTGTTGTAGGACTTGGGATCGGCGCCCTCTTCATAGAGGTAGAACTCGGTGATGTTCTTGCCGGTCTTGTTCTTGATCTCGGCAGCGACTTCGACATACCCCGGATACGTATGGTCCGCGGTCTTGCCGAGCGCGACGGCGAGATCGATCTTCGGACGATCCTCGTCGTTGGCGGTGTCGAGCTTCCAATCGTCGGCGGCAACGCCCTTCATGGAGATCTCATCATACATGTTCAGCGCGGTCGTCTTGGTGGCGGTCGTGCCGTCCTCGTAAACGGCGGTGATCTCAAACTCTACGCCTGCCGGACGGACGATGTAGATGAACTTTTCGGAATTGGCCGAATCGACATCCTTGGTCTGCCAGCCGGCGGCGACAACGCTGTTGCCCTTTTCTTCGCCGACGGGCGTGACATACAGCTCGTTGATCGTGACGCCGGTCTTGTTCTTGAACAGAAGACCCAGCGGCGCAACGCTCACTTCGGCGGCGGGCTCCGGCGCGGGCTCGGCGGTGGGCGCTTCGGTCGCGGGCGCGGGCTCAGCGGCCTTCGGCGCCTCGGTCACGGTCGCTTCGGCCTTCGGCGCATCGGTAGGCGTCGTTGCAGCGGGGGTCGGTGTGGCTGTGCAGGCAACCGCTCCGAGCACCATCATCAGCGCAAGAACGATGGAAAGTACCTTTTTCATAATGATCCTCCTCTTATTTTTCGTTATATGCACTTCGCTATGGCGAAGGATTAACTTTATTCAACCGAACAGGCGATCTCGCCGCCGTCCGAAATCGTAAACCGCACGCCGTTGTTTGTGGCGGCGGGCAGGGTCGGCAGTTCACGGTTCTCGGTGCAAAGCACCTTCGGCACATACGCCTGCAGCATCGAAACGATCTCCGCATTCGGGCGATCCTTTTTCTGGTTCGGATCGTTCTGGCAGGAGATCACCGCATAGTCCGGGTGCAGCGATTTGATGAGCCGCTCGGTCATGGACTTCGGATCGCCGTGGTGCGGCAGCTTCAGAATGTCGCACGGCGGGATGCCCTCGTTCTCCCAGTCGCTTGCGTAGCGGTCGCCGGTGAGCAGAACGCTCTTGCCCGCATACGTCAGCCGCACCATCAGGCTCGACAGGTTGCGCGCCTTCGAAGCCTTGTATACGTCCTCGTAGGGGACGGGTTTATGCCGGTAGAGCTCGTCGAACACGGCACGCTGCTGCCCGATCACCTTGGTGCGCGGGGCATAGACGGTCATGGTCAGCCGATCGGTCAGCTTTACGCTGCCCGCTTCGAGCTCCTCTGCCGCGCAGCCGGTGCGGGCGGCGGCTGCGGCAAGGTCAAGCAGGATGTTCAATGCATAACACAGGCCGTTCGTCGGCTTATCGACCGAGAGCGGGTCCGGTGTGATCCATTCGGCATCCTTGGGCGGGAGGGTGAGAACCGAAAGGCGATCCGTTTGGATCGCTTCGAGAATCCGCTGCGCACCGCCGATATGGTCGATGTGCAGGTGCGTCAAAACCATGCGGTCGAGGTGCTCGATCCCGCGCGCCTTGAGATAGTAGATCGCTTCCTTCCGCAGCGAGCCCTGCTTCGGCTCAAGATACGGCCGCCCGGCATCGACGAGCATCGCATAGACGGGCTTGCCGTCCTGCGTTTCGGTAATCAGCGCGGCGTCGCCGTCGCCGACGTTGCAGAAGAAAATTTCGAGCATGGCTTTTTGCTTTCGGGTCAGGTGTTGTAGTAGGAGGGACGGTTCTTGCTTTTGATTTCGTCCTGCTCGGCGCGGACGGAACGCTGATACAGCAGGTAGGAGGCCGAGCCGCCGACGCCGATGCACAGGATTGCGGGGAAGAAGATGTAGACGCAGAACATCCACATGCTCCAGCCGAAATCCTCGCTGCCGCCGCTCATGAGCAGCGTGGTCGGGACCATCAGAAGGACGAACACGGCAAGCCAGATATACGCGCCTACGACATAGCCTTTATGCTCCTTGAATGCAAAGATCAGCGCGACACAAGGAACGCTGCCGATCACGGCGGTGATGAGATATTGAAGGACGATCACAAAACCGGAGGGGCTTTCGAGTCTGCCGAGCAGCAGCCCCGTGCCGATAAACACAGCCGCGTAAAGGATCGCGTACAGCAGGCCGAGCATAAACGAATACAGCCATGCGGCGCTCTTGGGACGACCGTTCTCATCGAGAAAGGTCACGCGTGAAAATTCGGTGAATTTGCGGTCGAGCTTATCCGGTTTCTTTGCCATGGAGCTTCCTTTCGCCCTCCCGCAGAGCCGAAGCCCTGCGGGAAGGCTTTTGTCAAGTCTTATTTGCCTCTCCAGTCCGTCCAGGTATCCCAGTAGCTCTGGATACTCATGTAGTAGTCGTAGACCTCCGCAAAGTCCGGGGCCTTGAGGCCGACGGAGGAGATATCCACGCCGGACTCCTTATACTCGACGTCGTCGCGCACGGACCAGTGGCCGCGCTTGTCGAACACGGTGTAGCAGCCGGAATTGCCGTCCTCACCGCCGAGCAGGTAGTTAACGAACAGGCGCGCGCCGGCGGGATTGTCGGAATACGAGGTGACGTACACGTAGCTGGCGGCATTCTGCGCGGTGTAGGGCGAGAGGCCCGTGACCCACGCGATGTCCATGCCGTTTTCGCCCATAACAACCTTGGAGTTGTCGATCTTGGAGGCGGAGCAGAGGCCGAGCGTCGGACCGTTGATGGACTTATCGACGGCTTCCACAACGGAGTCGCCGCCGTCCAGCTCGGTCGTCTTCATCTGCGTGAAGCGCCAGAACAGCTCGACGCCCGCATTGTTTTCCGGGAAGAAGCGATAGCCGTTGTTGAGCAGCTTATCGGTGTAGGTGATGGTAAGGTCCTTGCCGTACTGGGTCTTATATTGCTCGGCAAGCGCGTCGCCGTCGATGATCAGCTGCGCCCACAGCGCGGCATACGACGGAGCCTTGATGTCCTTGGTGAAGATGACCCACTTCTGGGTGTTCTCGCCGGCGGCGTTGGTGAAGGACTGCGTGTCCTCGTTATAGCCCTCGACGATGTCCCACCAGCTCTTGATCGGGCAGCCGTCCGGATAGAGGCGGGTGTTGTAGAACCACGGGTTGAACGTGGAGTACAGCGGCATGCCGTACTTCAGCAGCTCGTCGTCGATGTGCGAGCAGATCTCGGCGGGATAATAGAGGCTGACGATGCCGGGCTGTACAAGGTCGTTGAAGATCTCGCCGGAGGAGTCCTTCACGAGCATCAGGTCCGCGCCCTCGTTGCCGCTTTCCCATTCAAACTCGATCTTGCCCTTGATCGTGTCGGTATCGCAGGAGACGTACTCGAACTCGAGATCCGGGAAATCCTTGGCGATCTTCTTCTTGGCGGTATTGCCGTCGGCGGTGGTCGAGTAAATCTTGATCACGCCGCCCTCGGCCTTGGCCATTTCATACAGCTCCTGCTGCGTCATGTGGTTCCAGTCGATGCCGTCGGAGCCGACGGTGTCGATCGCATCGGCGCCGGTCACAACGGTGGGTTCGGGGTTGGCTGCGGGTGTGTTCTGCGCTGTGCCGCTGCCGGCGCAGGCGAACATCGTGCCGAGCATCAGCACCGCAAGAAGTACGGCAAATGCTTTTTTCATGGTAGAAAAATCCTTTCTGTAGATTGCACAAGGATCGACGGACGCATCAGTCGTCCGTACCGGCCTTATGCTTGGTCTTGGCAAACTTGATCAGTCTGCCGGTAGCTTTATTATACACGTTCATGCGGCCCGGATGCAAGACTACAAACACATTTTGGTTCATGTCATATTCCACCAGGCCGGTCTGAATCGCCAGGAAGTCTACGCCGTCCACGGTCAGCGTGATCAGCGTTTCGCTGCCGGCGGGCTGGTTGGCGTAAACCTGCGCCGGAACCGTGTTCTTGTGGTGCGGGTCCTCGGTGTAGATATCGACCATCTCGGGACGGAGACCGAGCACGCACTCAAACTCTTTGTTTTCCGGGATCTCCTCGTCGAGCTTCAGCATGTTATGCGGGAATACATAGGTGCCGAACGCGCTTGTGACGGAGAGCGTGTCGCCGTTGTAGGTGCCCTTTGCGTCGATGAAGTTGATGCGCGGGTTGCCGATGAAGTCGGCGGCCTGCAGGTCGATGGGGTTCGTGTACAGCTCAAGCGGCGTTGCGATCTGGGAAATCTCGCCTTCCTTGAACAGCGCGATCTTGGTGGACATCGTCAGCGCCTCGACCTGATCGTGCGTAACGTAGATGATCGTCGTGCCGGTATCCTTGTGCAGACGCTTCAGCTCGGCGCGCATGTCGATACGAAGGCGGGCGTCAAGGTTGCTGAGCGGTTCGTCAAGCAGGAGCAGCTTCGGGTTCGACGCAATCGCGCGGGCGATGGCGACACGCTGCTGCTGACCGCCGGACAGCTCGTTCGGATAGCGGTTGCGGTATTCCTCGATCCGCATGGTTTTGAGCGAGCGCATAACGGTTTCTTCAATCTCGGCCTTGCTCATCTTCTTGATCTTCAGACCGAACGCGACGTTCTGGAACACGGTCATGTGCGGCCACAGGGCGTAGCTTTGGAACACAAGGTTCAGACCGCGGTTTTTCGGTTCCTCATAGAACGCCTTGTCGGCGTCGATGATCGAGCGGCCGTCGATGGTCATGGTGCCGTGCTGCGGCTTTTCAAGGCCGGAAATGACGCGCAGGGTGGTGGTTTTGCCGCAGCCGGACGGGCCGAGCAGCGTCATAAAATCGCCGTCCTCGATCGTGAGGTTGATATCGCGCAGAACATGGTTTTCACCGTAGAATTTATCAATGTGACTTAAAACGATTTTGCTCATAGTCGGAAATCCTTTCTGATATTCGGTCCAAGTTGGTTACATGCTCTTGCTCACGTTGCCGCCGAGCTTATCCGCAATGCGGTTGGTGACGAGGATGAACGCGATGATGATGATACAGATCGCGTCGGCCACCTGCGGCATCGCTTCCTTTGAATAGTCAAAGGAGAGGAAGGACAGCGTGTAGTTATCCGGCGTCATCAAAATGGCGATCAGGTCGAGCTCTTTGGCAATACTGATGAAGGAGAGCAGGAAGCCCGAAAGGAAGCCGTTCTTGGCAAGCGGGATGACGATGCTGTAAATGCGCCGCCAGAACCCTGCGCCGTTGATCGTCGCCGCTTCCTCCAGCTCGACCGAAATCTGCAGCATGTTCGAAGAACCGGAGCGGCTTGCGAACGGGAAGTGCTTGACGATGGAGACGAGCAGGATCAGCAGGAACGTGCCGTACAGCGACGGGATGAGGCCGCCGAGCTGCGGCTTGCCGAACATGGCAAGGTAGATCGCAGAGAAGGCGACGCCCGGCATCAGATACGGAATGAAGATCAGCTGCTCGACCGCGTTGCCGTACCACTTGCCGCGGCCGCGCGTGGTGATGTAGCCGAAGAACTGGCCGAACACGGCGGTGACGAGGGAGGCGATGAACGAGAGCTTCACGGTGTTCCACAGCGCGCCGTAGAACGTGGAGTTGCGGAACAGACCGTCCTGCTTGAACGCGGGATGCGGCGCGTTTTCAACCTCGCCGATCCATGCGTAGAGCGAGAGGTTGTTGGGCGCATAGCCGCCGCCCGGAATGATCTGGAAGGATTCCATGACGAGGAAGAACATCGGCATGACCATGGCGATGATCAGGAACACCGCCAGAATGATCAGCATCGGGTACTTTGCGCCGCCGAGCGGGATCAGGTTCGAGCGCGTGCCCTTGCCGCCGATGGTCGCGTAGGACTTACGGGTGCCGATGAGCTTTTGGTTGACGATGATCGTACCGGCGGCGAGCGCGATCATGATGATCGAGAACACGTAGCCGATGGCCTCGGTGCTGCTCGCGCCGAGCAGGTCCTTCATCTTGGTCGCCATCACGTAATAGCCGATGGTGTTGCCGAGACGTGCCGCGACGCCGTAGGTGCCGATGGACTTGGAGATCGTCATGATCGTAGCGGACAGGATCGACGGGAGAACGAGCGGGAGCGTGATGCTCTTTAAGATCTGCGCCTTGCTCGCGCCCTGGATCTCGCCCATCTCCTCCAGCTCGGAGTTGATCGAGCGAAGCGCGCCGCTCACCATGATGTAGGAGAACGCGTAGTAGTGCATCGTCATAACGACGATGATGGCGAACGGGCCGTAGGCGAGCCAGTCGGGTATCGGGATGCCGAGACCGGTCAGCACGCCGGTGCTGCCGGAGAGCGAGTTGCGGAACACGGTCAGCCACGAGAGCGCCTTGCACCAAGACGGGATCATGTACGGGATCAGGATCAGCGCGGACAAAAGACCCTTGCCGGGAATGTCGGTACGCACCATCAGCCACGCCATCAGCGCGCCGAGCGGAACCGAGATCACCGTGACGAAGAAGCCGATGATCAGCGAGTGGATCAGCGGGATGAACAGCGTGGAGTAGTTTGTGGTGTACTGGAACCCGCGGCCTGCGGAATCAAAGGCCTCCGGGCCGAACAGGTAGCGCCACGAATACAGCGTGTAATCGCCGACCTGCGCGTTCGGGTACAGCTTCTGCACGAACCGCAGCGAGCCTCTCGATACGACGAAGGTGTTCTGCACCATCGTTAACAGCGGGATAACGATGAATACGAACAGGATCAGCAGCGTTATCAGCACGATAACGTTAAACGGATTGCCGACGATGTTCAGAAACTGGTTCTTGAACCGCTCCTTGGTCATCGGCGGTCGTTTCCATCCTTTCTTTGCCATTATAAGTCCATCCTTTCCGGTTATATTTGCAGCTTTGCGGGATTAGTCCCGGCCCTCCTCGCGCTCCTTCTTCAGCAGCGTGTAGACGTCGTAGATATCGGTGACCTGATAGTCCGGCGCAACGTCGAACTTGCCGATATCCTTCTGCGGCGTCAGGAACGAGTTGATCTTAAAGACGCGGCCGAAGCCGAGCTTGCGCGGGCCGACCACATCGCGGGAAAGCGTGTCGCCGACAAAGGCGCATTCGCTCGGATCGAGGTTCGCCTGCGCGAGCGCGATCTTGAAGATGTTCGGATGCGGCTTGCGGTAGCCGACGATGGAGGACAGCGTGATTTCATCAAAATACTGGCGCACGCCGTACTTTTTGAGCGTGGAGAAGACCTGGAACAGGGAGCCCGTGTTGCTGACGACCGCAACGTGCATCCCAAGATCCTCCTTCAGCGCCTTCAACAGCTCCGCGCCGTGCTCGCGCAGCTTTCTGTCGTAGAACGTGGTTTCCCACATGTGCGCGATCTCCTCGCTGATCTCGGCAATCTTCGCCTTGTCTACCGGAATGTCCTTAAAGCCCCAGTCGCACCAGATCTCCTCCGGCTTCAGCTCCATCAACGTGCGTTCGGATTCCTTTTTGTAATCCTGAATGCCCTTACCGACGATGGCCCAAAGCGGCTCGGCCTCGTAAGGCACCTCGATCCCGTGCTTCTGCAAAATGTCGTACAGCGCGTAGGCGGTCGCCTTGTCGTTCTTTTCGTCCGAGTACAGATCCTCGAGCGTGCCGCCCATATCGAACATGACTGCTTTAATCATACGTTTTCATTCCTTTCCGCGTTTTTTCCGGTCTATCTGATGATAAAGAAAATGAACTACGAAAACGCAAACGTTTTCGTAATTTACAAGTAAATATTACAACGAAATAAAAGGTTTGTCAATCGGTTTTCTCAAAATGTATATGAAAAAATAAAACATTTTTGAGGACGCAAAAAAATGTGTAGGAAAATGGGCGATTCCGTGCTATACTGTCCGTAAACGAACGAAAAAAGGAGCGAACAAAAAGAATGGATACGATCCCTTATGCGCTGCGGGTGCGGCTCGGCGAGGATGTCCCTCTGGACGGACAGTTTCGCGTCATGAAGCGGACGACGGTGTTTGACCGTGCGGAAACGTTCAATCTGTTTCCGGCGCCTAAGGAGAAGCCGAAGAGCATTCGCGCGGCGGTGTTCAATATGGAGCACGGCTACCGCATCCAGGAGATCGCGCCGTTTTTAACCGAGTGCCCGGCGCTGCAGAACGTGGATATCCTGTTCGGCAACGAAATGGACGACGGCACCGAGCGCAGCGGCAACATCGACACGGCGCGCGGCCTTGCGGAGCTGTTAGGCTATAACTACGCCTACGGCCTTGAATTTATCGAGCTCGTCAATCCGAACGACAAAAAGGGCTATGAGGGCAACGTGCTGTTTTCGCGCTGGCCTATCGTCCGCGCGGAGGCGTTCTATCCGCCGGAGGGCTACAACTGGTACTTCGACGAGCAGGTGCGCATCGGCGCGCGCGTTGCCGTCCTTGCGGAGCTGGATATCGCCGGCACGCACGTCGGCGCGGTGTGTATCCACCTCGAAAACCGCACGACGCCGGAGTTTCGCGCCGTGCAGACCAAGGCGATTCTGGACAGGGCGGACGAATATTTCGGCAATATCCCGATCCTTGTCGGCGGGGACTTCAATTCCAACGCGTTCGAGGACAGCTATGCGTCTGCCAAGGTCTACTATGATCTGCAAAAGGCGACCGGCCTGATGCGCGACGTGGAGCAATACGAACCGCTGCTGTCCACCGCCGAACGCACCGGCTACGACTATCGCTCCTTAAACGGCGTGCATATCCCGACGCGCCGCAAGCCGATGGACGGCGGCGACCTCGAGCTGCACCTTGACTGGATCTTCGGCAAGGGCGTGACATGCCTCGAGCATGGCTGGGTGTCCACGCTTCTGCGGGATTGCGGCTGGGCGGCGCCGGATTCCGCGCTGCGCCGCGTGACCGAAAAGCAGCTTTCCGACCATAACGCCGTCTGGGCGGAGATCGCGCTGTCCTGACGCGTACGGCATGAACTCTATATAATAGGAAACGGAATATCGGAAACGACCCCGGTATTCCGCTTTTTTATGCCCGCATACGCAATCTTTATTCCGAATCAGTTATATCGGCCTTGCTTTTGGCAGGGACGGGGGATATAATACATATTTATAAATACGATGTTTTTTATAAACGAAATATACGTTTTTTTGAAAAGAGGGTAGGCGGATGTATCTGCTGTTGTTCGGACTGTGGCTTGTGCTGAACGGCGCGGTCACGGTGGAAATATGCCTGTTCGGGGCGGCGATCACGGCGGCGCTCGGCGTGCTCGCGTACGCCCTTTTCGGCTATACGCCGCGGCGGGATATCGCCTTTTTGCGGCGGCTCCCGCTGTTTTTGGCGTACGTGCCGGTGCTGATCTGGGAGATCATCCGCGCCAACGTGACCGTCATGCGCATCATTCTGAACCGGAAGCGCGAGGTGCGGCAAAGCCTTGTCGTGATCGAATCGGGGCTGAAAACGCGCTTTGCCCGGTTCGTGCTCGCCAATTCGATCACCTTAACGCCCGGCACGATCACGGTGCGGGCCGAGGGAAGCCGTTTTACCGTGCATTGCCTCAGCCGCGAAATGATCGAAGGGATCGAGGACGGGACGCTGTGCCGCCTGCTGAAACGGATGGAGGCATAAGGATGGAGAACGCCTATCGCATCGTATTTGTCGCCGTGCTGCTGGCACTCGGCGGGATGATCTTCTTTGCGCTGCTCCGCGCGATCAAGGGGCCGCGCACCGCGGACCGCATCATGGGCATCAATATGATCGGCACGCTGTCGCTGCTGTGCCTTGCGGTGATCGCGCTGCTGCTGAAGGAGAGCTGGCTGATCGACGTGTGTCTGATCTACGGCATGATCAGCTTTCTGGCCGTCGCCGTGCTTGCCATGACGCAGATGGGGCAAAAGCCCGGCGAAACCGACGACGAGGATATGTCCGATGGCAAAGGAGGGAACGCGTAATGGAATGGGTTCGCTTCGGCATTTCGACGCTGCTGCTGATGCTCGGCGTCGTCATGATCGGCGTTTCGATCTTCGGCGTGTTTCGGTTCCGGTTCGTGCTGAACCGGATGCATTGCGCCGCGATCATCGACACGCTCGGCGCGCTGTTTCTGCTGGCGGGGCTGATGGTCGCCGCCCCCGCGCCGGTGTACTTTTGGAAGCTTGCCGTGATCATTCTGTTCCTGTGGATCGGCAGTCCGATTGCGTCGCATCTGGTGTGCCGCATGGAGCTGCGCACGGATCGGGAGGCGCTCAGGCACATGGAGCATTCTGCGGAAACGGAGGAGAATGCGGATGGAATACTTTGAACTGCTGCTCTTGGGGCTGCTCGTTATCTGCGGTGTATCCACCTGCGTGACAAAGAATCTCATGGCGTCGCTGGTTATCTTTATGGCGTACAGCGTGCTGATGTCGATTTTATGGGCGCTTTTGAAGGCGCCCGACCTTGCGGTGACCGAGGCGGCGGTCGGCGCGGGGATTTCGAGCATCCTGCTGTTTATCACGCTGAAAAAACTGCACACGATCCGAAAGCAGGCCGAGCATGACAAAGAAAAATAAGAGCCTTCGGGAACGCTTCCGCGAATGGGACGCGGATCGGTTCGACCTGACCGCCTTGACCGCAGGTGAAATGCACCGCGCGCCGGAACCCGCCCCAAAGGAGCCTGCGGCATACCGCCCGGTGGAACGGCTTGTGGAGGGCGAAATGTCCGCGTACCGCACGATCTATCCGCTGCTTGCGGTGCTGCTTGGACTGGTGATGATCGGCTTTCTGCTGGTAACCGTGTTTGAGCTGCCCGCGTTCGGCGCGGCGGATAATCCCGCGAACAACGAGGTCACGGAGCGATATGTGCGGGACGGCATGACGGAGACCGGCGCGGTCAATATCGTCGCGGGCGTGATCCTCGATTACCGTGCGTTCGATACGCTCGGCGAATCGCATGTCCTGTTCACGGCGCTGACCGCCGTGCTGATCCTGCTGCTGACCGTCGATCACCGGTTCGACGGCATCACGACCGAGCCGGAGCTGGATCTGCTGCGCCGCGACGGTATCGTAACGACGACGGCTAAGGTACTGGTGCCGATCATCGTGCTGTTCGGCGTCTATGTGATCCTGAACGGCCATCTCGGACCGGGCGGCGGATTTTCCGGCGGCGCGATCATCGGCGCGGGGCTGATCCTGTACGCCATCGCGTTCGGGTTCGACCGGCTCGAACGGTATCTGCACTTCGACTCGTTCCGCGTGATCTGCCTTTGCGCGCTGTCGTTTTACAGCCTGTCCAAGTGCTACTCGTTCTTCTGCGGCGCAAACGGCCTTCACACGATCTTTTCGCCGGGCACGCCGGGACGCATCCTGTCGGCGGGGCTGATCCTGCCGCTGAACGTCGCGGTCGGCGTCGTCGTGGCCTGCACGATGTACGGCCTGTATTCGATCTTCAAAAGGGGGAAGCTGTGATGCAAGCGTTTTTCGAACAGCTTTGGAATGTGCGCGTGTCGGTCGCGGCGGTGATCCTGTTCGCCGTCGGCTTCGTCACGCTGCTGCTGCACCGCAATATCCTCAAAAAGATTATCGGCCTGAACATCATGGACACGGCTTCCTATCTGCTGCTGACCTCGCTCGGCTTTATCGAGGGACGGCTCTCCCCAATCGTGCAGGGCGGGAACACCGATCCGGCGCTGTACGTGAACCCGCTGCCCGCAGGACTGGTACTCACCGGCATCGTCGTGTCCGTTTCGGTCACGGCGGTCATGCTTGCGCTGACGATCCGGCTCTACGTGCGCTATCACAGCCTGAACATGGACGAAATCTACGCGATGGCGCGGAAGGAACACGGGGTGGAGTAGGATGGAGCTTGTCACGAATTTCCCGCTGTTTTCCATCGTCCTGTGCCTTTTATGCGCCGTGGCCAGCTCGCTGCTGCCCGGCAAATGGGCAAGGCGGCTGTCGCTCGGCTTATGCGCCCTCGTCGGCGCAGGCGCGCTCGCGCTGCTGCTTTACGGCATCCGCACCGGCGTCGAGACCGAGTATCTCATGGGGCATTACCCGCATCCGTGGGGCAACGAGCTGCGGTTCGGGATTTTGGAGCCGCTGCTGGTGCTTGCGTTTTCGGTCGTGATGCTGCTCTGTCTGCTCGGCGGAAAGAAGCAGCTTGCAGACGACCTTGAGCCTAAGAAGGCGCATCTTTATTACGTGATGAGCGATCTGGTGCTCGTTGCGCTCGTCGCGCTGACGTACACGAACGATATCTTCACGGGGTATGTGTTCATCGAAATCTGCACGATCGCGTCCTGCGGGCTTTTGATGATCCGGCAGATCGGGCGCACCACGCTTGCGGCGATGCGCTATATGATCTTTTCGCTGATCGGCTCCGGCCTGTTCCTGCTCGGCGTGATCCTGCTGTATGCGATCACCGGGCAGCTGCTGATGCCGAACCTGCAGGAAGCGATTGCGAACCTTGCGGCAGGCGGACAGTACCGCACCGTGCTGCTGACCGGCATGAGCCTGATCACGGTCGGTCTCGGCATCAAGAGCGGTCTGTTTCCGTTCCATTTCTGGATGCCCGATACCTACGGCTATGCCACGCCGGCCTCCGGCAGCATCCTGTCCGGCCTTGTGTCGAAGGGGTATATCTTCTTTTTGATCAAGGTGATTTTCTGCGTGTTCGGCGCCGATGTATTCTATCGTAGCGGCGTATCGAACATCCTTTACGTGTTCGGCGCGGCGGGCGTGGTCGTCGGCAGCATCAGCGCCGCGCGGGAAAAGGACATGTTCCGCATGATCGCGTATTCGTCGGCGGCGCAGATCGGCTATATCTATATGGGCGTCGGCCTGTCGCCGAGCCTGGGCTGCCTTGCGGCCGTGTTCCATATCCTCACGCACGCATTCACCAAGCCGATGCTGTTCCTCTCCGCCGCGCAGCTTTCCGACGCCGCCGATGGCCGCACGCGCCGTGAATGGATCGGCGCGGCGCACCGGAACCGCATGGCGGGGTTTGCGTTCGCGGTCGGCGCGTTCTCGATGATCGGCATTCCGCTGACGATGGGGTTTGTCAGCAAGTACCGGTTCGGCCTTGCCGCGTTCGAACGGACGACGCTGCTGGTGCCGACGCTTGTGGTTTTGGCGATCAGCACCGTGCTGAATACGCTGTACTTTGCCCGCGCGGCCGTGCAGATCTATATGCCGGACGAAGCGGAGCGCCCGAACCTGCCGATGCGGTCGCAGCCGCTGTATGCGCTGTCGGCGGCGGCCTTTATGGTGTTGAACATTGCCTGCGGCGTGGCCGCGGAACCGTTGGTTACTTTACTGGAAAGCGGCTTAATGCTGCTGTAAGGAGCAACTATGAATCAGATTCTTCTTTGTGCGTTACTTCTCGTACCGGTGGCGGGCGGCATTGCGCTTTCCCTGCTGCAAAAGGCCCCGAAAAAGACGGCGGACACGGTCTTTATCGCGGCGCTGCTTTTGGAGGCGGCGCTGACGCTGTGGTATCTGTTTATGCCGGACGCCGCCGTGCGGCTGTTTGCCATGACCGATACGCTTGTCGTTTCGCTCTCGACCGACGCGGTCAGCCGCATCTTCTTAGCCGTCGGCGCGTTCGGCTTTCTGCCTGCGGGCATTTATGCGACGCGCTATATGGCACACTCCGAACGGCAGGCGAGCTTTTATGCGTTCATGCTGTTCTCGCTTGCGGCGCTTGTCGGCATGGATATTTCGCAGAACCTGATCACGATGTATCTGTTCTTCGAGTGCGTCACGCTGCTGTCGATGCCGCTGGTGCTGCATGACCGCACCGAGGAATCCATCCGCGCGGCGTTAAAGTACCTGTTCTATTCCATCGCGGGCGCGTTTTTGGCGCTGCTTGCGATCTTCACGGTGGCGGCGTATGCGGATACGCTGAACTTCACCCCCGGCGGCGTGCTGCGCGCTTCGGCGGGCGCGTATCGGACGCTGCTCGAAATCGTCGTATTCTTAGGCGTGATCGGCTTTGGCGCCAAGGCCGGTATGTACCCGCTGCACGGCTGGCTGCCGACCGCGCACCCTGTCGCGCCCGCGCCCGCATCGGCTGTCCTGTCCGCAATCATTGCCAAGGCCGGCGTACTGGCGATCTTCCGGCTTGTGTTCTACATCGTCGGCGCGGACTTTCTGCGCGGTTCGTGGGTGCAGATCGCGTGGCTGTGCCTTGCGCTTTTGACCGTGTTCATGGGCTCGATGATGGCGTATCGGGAGGACGTGTTCAAAAAGCGGCTTGCGTATTCGTCGATCAGTCAGATTTCCTATGTGCTTGTTGGCCTGTTCACGATGACGCCGGACGGCGTGACGGGCGGCCTTCTGCACGTTATGTTCCATGCCTGCATCAAGATCTGCTTATTCCTGGTCGCGGGCTCGGTGATCGTCAACCTCCATAAAACGCGCGTGTCCGAGCTGAAGGGCATCGGCAAGCAGATGCCGGTGACGCTGTGGGCGTTCACGATTGCTTCGCTGGGCTTGATCGGTATTCCGCCTGCGTCGGGCTTTGTCAGCAAATGGTATCTGGCGCTCGGCGCGCTCGATTCCGGCCTGCCGGTGCTGAACTGGCTTGCGCCGGTCGTGCTGCTCGTTTCGGCGCTGCTCACCGCGGCGTATCTGTTGCCCGTCACGATCAACGGCTTCTTCCCCGGCAGGGACTTTGCCGCGCCTGCCCGCACCGATGAGGGAACGGCGGTCATGTGGGCGCCGATTGCCGTGCTTGCCGCCGTATCGCTGCTGCTCGGCGTGTTCGCGGGGCCGCTTGTCGATTGGGTCCGCGGCATTGCCGCCGCTTTGGTATAGGGGGACGCATGAATCCGCTGCTGTTATTGATCACAATTCTGCTGCCGTTTATTGCGGGCATTGTGATCTACCTGTCGCCGCTGCGATCCTATAAGGCGCTCACGGGCGTGACGCTGGCGGTGACGGTGCTGACCTCCGCGCTCGCATGGACGGCGCTGCTCGCGGGCGTGCCGGAGGCGCTTACGGCGATCCGCTTTGCGCCAAACCTGGCGCTGCTGTTCCGGCTCGACGGGCTCGGGCGGTTTTTCGTCGGCGTCGTGGCGACGCTGTGGCCGCTTACGGTGCTGTATGCCTGTTCGTACATGGAGCGCGAAAAACACCTCAACATGTTCTTCGGCTTCTTTCTGGAGGCCTACGGCGCAACGCTCGGCGTGGCGATGGCGGGCAACCTGTTCACGATGTACTGCTTCTATGAGCTGTTGACGCTCACGACCGTGCCGCTGATCATTCAGCCGATGACGAAGGAAGCCAAAAAAGCGACGCGCACCTACCTGCTGTTCTCGCTCGGCGGCGCGGCGTTCGCGTTCGCCTCGATGATGTTCCTGATCGCCAACGGCATGTTCGAGCCGTTTCTGCTCGGCGGCATTATGAACGCGCACCCCTACGGCAACGATACCGTGACCGAGCTGTTTTGGCTGTTCGGCTTTCTCGGCTTCGGCGTGAAGGCGGCGATCTTTCCGCTGCATAAGTGGCTGATCAAGGCCTCCGTCGCGCCGACGCCGGTGACGGCGCTGCTGCATGCCGTTGCAGTCGTCAAGTCCGGCGCGTTCGCCGTGATCCGGCTGACGTATTACTGCTTCGGCACGTCGATCCTTCAAGGACGCTGGGTGCAGTACGTTGCGATCGCGCTGACCGCGTTCACCATCGTCTACGGCTCGTCGCTGGCCGTGAAGGAAACGCATTTCAAGCGCCGCATGGCGTATTCGACGGTGGCGAATCTGAGCTACATTCTGTTCGGCGCGGTGCTGATGACGCCTGCCGGGCTGTATGCGTCGCTGCTGCATCTTGCGGCGCATGCTTGCATCAAGATTCTGGCGTTCTTCTGTGTCGGCGCGGTGCTGCATCAAACCGGCCGAACGAGCATCTTCGAGCTCGACGGCATCGGAAAGAAGATGCCGGTCACATTCGTCTGCTTCACGCTGTCGGCGTTCGCGCTGATGGGACTTCCGCCGTTTTCGGGGTTCGTCAGCAAATGGTATCTGCTGACCGCGGCGGCCAAGGTCGGCGGGTTCGCCTACGTCGGCGCGGCGGCGCTGCTCCTATCCGCGCTGCTTACCGCGATCTATATGCTCACAATCGTGCGGCGGGCGTGGTTCCCGGATACGAACGCGGATCTTGCTTCACTTGAAACGGTACACGAGACGGACTGGAGAATGCTTGTGCCGCTTGTGATTTTGGCGGCGGGGACGCTGCTTTGCGGCATCTTTTCCACGCCGATTCTGAACGCCGCCAAGGCGATTGCCTTGGGTCTGTAAGGAGGGGACGGGATGCTGTACAGTCTGATTTTCCTCCCGATGGGGATGGCGCTTCTTGTGTACCTTGTCGGCACGGCGAACAGCCGTTTGCGCAATCTGCTGGCCGCGGCGACGACGATCACGGAATTGGTGCTCGCCGTCGTGATCGCGCTGCTGCCGAACCTTTCGGCGGGCATCGACGGGATCGCGGGCATGGGGATCCGCCTCGAAACCGACGGCTTTAGGCGCGTGTACCTTGTCGTGATCGCGCTTTTGTGGATGATGACGATGCTGCTCGGCAACGAGTATTTTTCACACTATTCGACCTGCAACCGCTATTATTTCTTTAATCTCATGACGCTCGGCGCGACGATGGGCGTGTTCCTTGCCGCCGACCTGTTCACGGCGCTGCTGTTCTTTGAGGTCATGTCGTTTACGTCGTATACGTGGGTGATTCAGGAGGAAACGGTGGCCGCGATCCGCGCGGCAAATACGTACCTTGCGGTCGCCGTTATCGGCGGCTTGGCGGCGCTGATGGGACTTTTCCTTCTGCAGCATACGCTCGGCACCACGACGATCTCGGCGCTGTATGAGAAGGCGCAGGCGTGTGACAACAAGGCCGTGCTGTATGCGGCGGGCGGGTGCATCCTGTTCGGCTTCGGCGCAAAGGCCGGCATGTTCCCGCTGCATATCTGGCTCCCGAAGGCGCATCCGGTCGCGCCCGCGCCCGCAAGCGCGCTGCTGTCCGGCCTTCTCACCAAGTCCGGCATCTTCGGCGTCGTGGCGATCACGGCGAACATCTTTCGGAACGATGCGGCGTGGGGGACGCTGATCCTTGCGCTCGGCACGGTGACGATGGTGCTCGGCGCGCTGCTGGCCCTGCTGTCGGTCGATCTCAAGCGCACGCTTGCGTGCTCGTCGGTGTCGCAGATCGGGTTCATCCTTGTCGGGATCGGCATGCTGCCGCTGCTCGGTGCGGAAAATGCGCTGGCGGCAAGGGGCGCTCTGTTGCATGCGCTGAACCATTCGCTGTTCAAGCTCGTCCTGTTTATGGCGGCGGGCGTCGTATACATGAACCTGCATCAGCTGAACCTCAACGACATTCGCGGCTTCGGCCGCAAAAAGCCGCTGCTGCTCGTTCCGTTCCTGTTCGGCGCGGTCGGCATCGGCGGGTTCCCGCTGTTCAACGGCTATGTGAGCAAGACGCTGCTGCATGAAAGCATCGTCGAATATATCGAGCACCTCGAAGCGCACGGCCTGAACGCGTTCGGCTTCCGCACCGTCGAATGGCTGTTCCTGTTTTCCGGCGGCGTCACGGTCGCGTATATGACCAAGCTGTTCGTGGCCTTGTTTTTGGAAAAGCACCCGACCCGGCAGGCCGAATTCGATGCCCAAAAACGATACATGAATCCGGTCAGCGCGTTTGCGCTTTGCGGCTCGGCGCTGCTGCTGCCCGCGCTGGGGCTTTCCGCAAATGTCACGATGAACGGCATCGCGGAGCTCGGCACGGACTTTTTCCACGGCGGCGCGTTGGCGCATCCGGTGCAGTATCTCGCATGGGGCAATCTCAAGGGCGGTCTGATCTCCATTGCCATCGGCTTTGCGCTGTACTTCGGCGTCGTGCGCACGGTGCTGATGACGGGAAAGAAGGGCGAGCGCGTGTATGTGAACCGCCTGCCCGCATGGCTTGATTTAGAGGAGCTGCTCTATCGGCCGCTGCTGCTTAGGTGGCTGCCCGGCGTCTTGGGCCCGGTCGCCGCGCTGTTCGGGGAAAACAAACTGACCGCGCTGCTGGCCAAGGGTGTGCTGCAGGCGGGCGCGGGCATTGCCCGGCTGTTCGGGGAAAATGTTGTCACCGCGCCGCTGGCAAAGGGGACGCTGCAGGTCGGCAAGACCGTGTCGCACGCGTTTTCCGATGCGCTCGATGCGCTTGTGCTGCTGCTGCGGAAAACGGTCTACCGCGACCTGAAGCCGCCGGTTGAGGATGACGCCGCCAAAACCGTCGCTTATCGTATGGGTGCGCTGCTTGACCGCGCGGCGATCCGGCACGGCAAGGAGGCCGAGGGCGGCCGCCGCTACGCCGAACTGTCCTATCGCGCGCGCCGCACGCTGCGCACGACCTCGCGCCATATCACCGGCAACCTCTCGTTTGCGCTGCTGATGCTTGTGCTGGCGATCAGCGCCGTGTTCGTGTATGTTCTCTTGATGCGATAAAGCCGATGCAAAAGCGCCGTCTGTTTGGGACGGCGCTTTTCAACATCTATAAAATATTGAAAAACGATAAAAAATAGTTGACATTCGATACAGAAGGCGCTATACTGTACCCGTGATCACAAGTAAGAACGAAAGGACATGATGAATATGCTGAAACGAATCGGCCTGCTTCTGCTTTGCCTGTTTTTATTCCCGCGCTTTTCATGCGGTGGGAGCTATGTACCCAAGCCGCAGCCGGATCGCATTACCTTTGTTTATGAGCTGCAAACCGAGGACGATATATACGAGGTGATGTGCAGCCGCCTGATCGACGGCGAGGAGGTATCGATTCATGGCGGGAGCAACGCGGACAAAACCAAGCTCGAAGGGCTGCTCGAGGACTGGATCGAAAAGGACGATTACCCGGAGGGGGACGAGGATTTTGATTACAGCAAGTTCGGGATGCAGCTGTACATTCGCACCGAACCGCTGACGGATCTGGATCCTGCCAAGATTTTCCTGAACACCGTGCCGGTCGAGCCGTTGCTCGAATTCCCGGTTGAATACGGACATCTATACACGATCCGGATCGAGGGCAGCCGCGAAAAGGGCTATACCGCAACGTATCTCGGGGAACAAACCGATACGGAATAAGAAAACGACCGGCGGGCTGCTCCGCCGGTCGAAATGTATTTCCGATTATTTATAGCTTCGCAATGTCTCGTTGTACGCGGTGATGATGCCGTGGAGCATATCGACCTGCGTGAAATCGTCCATATAGGCAAGGTTGATTTCGCGCATCATCGAGAGGTTTTCCACGGGCAGCACCGCGATCTTTTTCTTTTTCAGCTCGTCGAGACAGACGCTCTTGGGCAGCACGGACACGCCGAAGTCGCGCCGGATCAGATCCTTGATCGTTGCGATATTGTCGAGCTCCAAAATCACGTTGAAATCGCGGATGTCCATGTTGTTGCTTTCGAGGTGTGCGGTAAACAGGTTGCGCGTGCCGGAGTTTGGCAGACGGATGATCATGCGCTCCTTTTTCAGCTCGTTCAGCGTTACCATGCTGCGCTGCGCAAACGGGTGGTTCATCGAAACCGCAAGCATCAGACAGTCCGTATCGAGCAGCAGATAGTGGACGGAGGTAGACGGCACGCGCCCCTCGACGATGGCTAAATCAATTTCATAGTTTTTCAGCTTTTTATAAAGATTATTTATCGTGTCCGTCACCATCGTTATAGTGACCTGCCCGTGCTCGGCGCAGTATTTGGCGAGCGCCTCCGCGACCGGGTTGCTTTCGGCGGTGTGCGTGATGCCGATGGTGAGGTGCGTGACGAGCTTTTTGCTGTCGGACAGATCCTGCCGGAGATTGTTATACAGGCCGAGCAGCTTTTTGGCGCACTTCACAACGGCCTCACCCTCACGCGTAACGACGATTTCGCCCTTTCTGCGGTCGAAAATCCGGATATTCAGCTCCTCCTCGAGCACCTTGATATGGTGACTGACCGCCGGTTGGGTGATCGACAGCTTTTTGGCGGCTTCGGAAAAACTCTTGCTTTCATAGACCTGCAGCAGCGAGTACAGCTTGGGATCGAGCATGGTGACCTCCGTTTATAAAAAAGCTTTATGGACTGCTCTGTAAAATTGATTTTACATAGTTATCAATATCTATTATAATACCATAGTTAAAACAAAAATCAAGTCATGAAAGGCGGATTTTGGTATGACTTTGGCAGGGTATATGTTCGGGCAGTTTTCGATCGGACAGTACTTGGAGCTTTTTGCACGTATCCTCGTTGCCTGCGTTTGCGGCGCGGCCATCGGGTTTGAGCGCAGCAAGCGTTATAAGGAAGCGGGCATCCGCACGCACATCATCGTCTGCTGTGCGACGGCGCTGATGATGATCGTTTCCAAGTACGGCTTTGCCGATCTGAGCGATAAGACGGGCATGTTTCTGTTCGGCACACACGGCACGGACCCGGCGCGTATCGCTGCTCAGGTCATTTCAGGCGTTTCCTTCCTCGGCGCGGGCATTATCTTCCGCAACGGTACCTCGGTACGCGGCCTGACGACGGCGGCGGGCATCTGGGCGACCTCCGGCATCGGGCTTGCTATCGGCTCCGGCCTCTATGTGATCGGCATTTTTACCACCGTGGTCGTGGCGCTGCTGCAGGTCATTATGCACAAATTCGCGCTCAGCGCCGATTCCATGACCATCGGCACGATCCATTGCACGGTGCAGAAATCCGATTTGTTCCGTGCGGCGCTTGTGCAGTATACAACGGCGCATAAAATGCAGATCGTGGCGAGCAAGATCGCGTTCAACGACGACGGCAGCGCCACCTATGATATCTCGCTCCGCATGGACAACAGCATCACGATCAACGATCTGCTGACGTTCCTCGAAACCAACGAGGGCATCCGTGACATTCGCTGCGAGCTCGGTAAATAATCAAATGGTATCCTATTTTGGGAAGTCGCCGTTCTGCGCGGCTTCTTTTTTGCATGTTCCAAAACCGCAAAACGGAGGGAACGGCGCATTGTCGGCTGTGCACGGACGGTATATTGCGTAAAAAGGATGTAATACGATCGGGTTTTAGGCGTATAATCGCCGGATGCTCTTGTTTTTCCGGGCATTGGTGTGATAAAATGT
>ODAI010542396.1_pt1 | contig 22831 bp, 20 predicted proteins | sample 1539321 | NCBI WGS metagenome assembly ODAI01 (sample SAMN02144231, study PRJEB22623) | gut metagenome | biome: sheep rumen | host: Ovis aries | place: New Zealand | reverse complement strand
TTGCGGTATTGAAGCAGGGCGCGAAAGTCGTTCAATGTGGAGCGCAAGAACAAGAGTCCTGTGTCCAAGGGCTTGTCGGCGATGTATTGTGTGGGGTTGTTGAAATCTTCGTTGGTGTATTCGATGTGCCGGAGGAGCGGGAGATAAGGTTCGAGGTTGTCGTCTTTGAGGGAGACGAGTTTGTCGTAAATTTGCTGTGCGCGATGGTGCGTGGCGCGAATTGGAAACCAGTATCTCTCGTTTGGCAAAAGGGCAATCCTAACCGACTTCCCGAAATTGTCGTTCTCTCTTTCGGGATTCGTGCAGACATTCTGATTCGATGCCGCGCTGTCGGACGTGCCGCTATGGAATTGGTTCAAAATCGTCATTGTTGTTGACAAGAATGATTACCAGCCAAAAAATTATGCAAAGGAAAACTCCATTCATCTTTTTGCCGCTGCAAAGGTATATACAATTTCTAAAAATGTCAAGCGTTTTTTTTTTTTTGTCCGCCGCGCTTTACATTTGCGGCGCAAATTGCTCATTTAGAATTTGTTGGAATATGTAATATTTTTGCAGATTTTTTTTGCTAATGTCTTACAGAGATAGGAAAAAAGTTATTTTCGTCCATAAATCATCCCCCCTACGACAGCCGTGAGTGGCGCGGTAAGCACCAATCCCATACTGCCTACGACGGTGTGGAGGATTTCGGCGGAGATGTAATTGGAATTGACGATGCACACAAATGGCATTCCCTTGCTCATAAACGCCATAAATGCAAATGTAAACCCGCCCGAATATGCAAAGAGTAGGGTAGTGGTGGTGGAGCCGATGACGGGGCGGGCGATTTTGAAGCCGGATTTTATTAATTCTTTGGCGGAGAGTTCGGGCAGGCGGCAATGGATTTCGTCGATGGAGGCGGCGATGTCGGTGCTTACGTCCATCAATGCGCCCGATGCCGATATGAATACTGTTGCAATGAATATCGCCGATAGGTCGAGGTCAAAAAAACCGCCGTAAATCAACGCCTCGCTGTAATCTTGAACCGTGCCGGGTATCTTGAACCAATGCGCCGACACTATCGAGACCGCAGCCGTGAATGTAATGCCGCTAAAACATCCGCACATTGCCGTCAATCCTTTCTTGCCGACGCCCGACACTAATAATATCACCACGGCGGCTGTCAAAAACGAAACGCCCAAGCCTACTGGTATCGGTGAAATTCCGTTGAGAAACATTGGCAGCAACACTTTCCAAAAGCATAACGCCGTGAATATGAACGACATAATTGCTTTGAGTCCCGTCTTGCCCGCAAAGGCTATCAGCGCGATTATGAATATCGCCGCCAATGCCAATTCTACGCCGCTGCGGTAATAATCTTGTGCCTTCACGGTAAGCACTTTGTCGTGGGCGTCGTCGGTTTTTATTACCGTCAATGCAATGTCGCCCGGCACAAAAAGTTTGTCGATGTTTTTTTGTCCGTTGAGGATGTTTTCGGCGGAGAATACGTTGCCCTCAAAATCGCCGCTGAGGATTTTTATTTTTAATTTTTGATTGCCGATTGTTACTACCGAAATGGTTTGCAATTCTGAATTGTCCACCTCCACGACTTCGCCTTTTTCGTAAAAGGTGTTGTCAGTCAAAGAAGGATTCTCGAATCCCGTCGGCAGCAACGCCAGGACGAGAATCAAGAATCCTACAATTATTATGAAGATGGTGTTCTTATTCATAATTATAGATTTATCGCTACGCGATTTTTTTGGGGTCGCTTCGCGAGAAATCTTACAAATCTTTTCAAATTTTACAAATCTTACTAATTAAAGAAAAATTTGAGTGATTTGTATAGATTTGTAAGATTTCTGTCCGTCAGGACACTTAAATTATATTGTCCGTCTTACAATGTTTCTATTTGAAATTGGCGAGGCGCATCATTGTGTTTGGGATGTCGGTGTTGTCAAAATATCCCTCCAATTGCTCTGAGCCGCAGCCCATCGAATATACCGGCACGGGCAGCGCGGTGTGCGAATAACTTGCCCATTCTACGCCAGCCTTGTTGTCGATGATGTGGGTTGTGGTTACGGTAATTGGCTCATATCCACCGTAAAAGAGGTGTTTTTCTTCGTCGGTAAGTTTCACCGACTTGTCGCCCTTGGCAAAAAGGTAAGCGTCTTTCAGGCGTTTGGTTTCGTATTCGGAGAGTTTTAGTGCGCCGTCGCCGCCTATGCCAAAGTTTTCCTGCAATTTGGCGAGCAGGGCGTCAAATTTTGGGTTGGTCTTGATGTATTCTCTCATTTCTTGACCAAAAGTTTCAAACGAAACTACCTGATTTTGCATCAGTTGGAATGCCGATTCGTAGTTGGTGCCGGCAAAACCCAATGTCAAGCCGCCGCACTCGTGGTCGCCGGTGAATACGATGAGAGTTTCGTCGGGGTGTTGACGATAAAAATCCATTGCAACACCAATGGCGGCGTCCAATGCCAATGTTTCGTAAATGTTTGATATTGCGTCGTTTGCGTGGTCTGCCCAGTCGATTTTGCCGCCCTCGGTAAAGAGGAAAAAGCCCTTGTCTTCGTTGTAGAGGAGTTCGATGCCCTTCTTCACAAAATCGCGGAGTACGATGCGGTCGTCGTCGGATTGTTGGATGTCGAGGTCTATATTATAAGGCAGTGCCGAACCGTCGATTTTTGTGCTGGTTACTTTGTTGATAGTTGCCAACACCTTGCCTGACTGAGCGTTGAGTGCATCGAAATCCTTGCGCGTGGTGGTTACGGTGTAGCCCTTTATTTTCAACGAATCGATGAACTGATCCTTGGTCATATCTTTGTATTTGTCCCAACGGGTGAATCCGCCGCCGAAGTAGTCAAAATTGCTTTTCAAGAGCCAATGTCCGATAGATTCGTACATATTGCGGTCTTCCACGTGCGCGTAGAAGCAAGCGGGAGTGGCGTGGTCGATGCTCACACTCGTTACTACTCCAACCTTCATACCCGCCTTCTTGGCTTTTTCGGCGATGGTTTCGAGGTTGGCGGTGCGGTCGCCGTTCATCGAGATTGTGTTGATGGTGGTCTTGTAGCCTGTTGCAAGGGCGGTAGCGGCTGCGGCGGAGCAGGTGATGAACCTATTTTCGGCGTTGGTGGTCGCCAATCCTACGCTCGGAAATTTGCGGAGGTTCAGTGCGCTGCCGTCGTGATTGTAGATGTTGCAGGTCTGCTTGTTGAACTGTTCGCGGAATCCCGGCTCGCTTATTGCCTTCTCTGCCATTGTAATCTGCGGTTGCGACATACCGTCGCCCACAAAATAAAATATGTATTTGGGTGCTTTGCCATTGGCGGCTGCGCTGTTGGATTGCGCATTGTTGGTGGATGTGCCGCCGCACGCCGCGCACAGCAGCAGAGCCGCGCCCAATACCATTGAGTAGATTTTGTTTTTCATTTGTTAATTTTTTTTGTACATTGTTTCGACGCCCCAAAATTACAAATATTTTTATGTATCAAGAAATTTCTTTTGAAATCCCTTTTAACTTTTTTTATGTAATCCGTCATACACTTTTTGTAAAAATCTCCGTCTATTATTGTGTAAGACGTTAATTAAAACATTAAAAATACCAACTATGAAAAATTTTATTTATCTGGCGATAGTTGCCATAATGATAATGATTAGCAACAATGCATCGGCGCAGTGGACCGATATTTTCAATTCCAACGGCGGCGGCTCTGGCAAGGCGGAACTCTCCACCAACAAGGCGGCTACCATCAAATGGGAAGCCTTGGAGAAAAATCTTGGCGACGTAAAGCAGAAGGTGCCGACCCTCGTGGAATTTACCTTCACCAATACCGGCGACAAGCCCGTGATGATTCTCGACGCCGAGGCTTCGTGCGGCTGCACCAAGTTGACTTTTAAGCGCGAACCCGTTGCGCCCGGCAAGACTGGCACTATCTCCACTGTCTATGTTTCGGAAGACGGTGAGACCGGCATCTTCAATAAGTCGATTACTGTAAAAATGTCGCTTGCCGCGCCCAACGACGTCTATGTCTTGAAACTAAACGGCAATGTCGTGAAATAAAATGTTAAGGACGTTACTACTATTTGCAATTATAACGGCACTCGGCAGCCTGTCATTGAAAGCCCAGTCGGACGACGGATGGTTTTCTGACAGGCTTTTTGTATGCCATCTTGTCAACGGCAATGGAAGCGCGTTGCAGATACATTCGGCGCGTTATTATAATATTGACAACCGTTTTTCTACGGGTCTTGGTTATGGTTTTATCTTCGACGACGGAATCAATTTCACCCTCACTTCCGAATCGCGAGTGTATATCAAGCGCGGCGACAAAATTAGATTGCCGTTTCTGGTGTCGGGCGGTTATATTTTTGGCTATGGTATGGCAACAATATCCCCAAGAATCGGCATCGAGACAGGACGGCGTGCGAGGTTTCGCTTTGCCGCCGACGCGGGCTGCTGGATTCTTGGGGATGTCTGCGCGCTTGCTGTGGGCGCGGGAGTTGTTTTTTAGTTGTTGATGAGTATCGAAACTCCTATCTGCCACCAGGCGTAATGCGATGTTGCAAGTTCGCTGAACACCGACACGCTGTGGTTGAATTTGTAGCGAGCTCCGGCAAATCCGTAACTATCGAAGTCGGTGGAGATTTCGTCGGAATATTCTTTGGTGTCCGCCTTGATTTTGCGGTGTTTTACTCCGAAGGCGATGCCTGCGTAAGTATCGAGGTCGCGCACCCAGGAGTAATGCAATGCGCCGCGTGTGCCTACGCGCCAATATGAGGCGTTGTATTTGACATCTTTTTGAAGGTGACTATCAAATCCGGAGCGGCTTCCTGCGCCGATGCCAAAGTAGATGCCGCCGCTCACAGAGCCGTTGGCGTTGATTACGTTTGGCAAAAACGAATAGTCGCCCGCAAACTCAAACGACGGTACAAAAATGTTGTTCCAATGGTTTGATTCGCGGTTTACCGTGCCGCATCCAAGTCCGAAATTCAGTCCGATTGACGGCGGGTAAAATTCGTTTTGCGCCTTGGATTCTACTGCCGCGCCAATCATCATAAGTGCGGCAACGATTGTCAGCAAAATTTTTTTCATTTTACTATAATTATAATGTGTAATAGTTTGCCTTGTTAGAAAGCCACTGCGTCGGGGTAGCTGCCCGAACTGCTGCCGAGGTTCATATCGTTGATGGTGTCGATGTCCTCCTGCGCGAGGGTCAGAGATACGCCCTCGATGTTGGATTTCAGGCGGTCGGACTGCGTGGATTTTGGCAGCGGTAGGATTCCGTCCTGGATGCACCACGCCACGCATACCTGCGCCACGGTGGCGTTGTATTTTTGGGCGATTTTGGTGAGGGTGGGGTCGTGCAGCACCATACCGCGACCGAGCGGGCTCCAAGCCTCCACGAGGATGTTGTTTTGACGGCAATACTCCACAACCTCCTGCTGACGGTAGCCGGGGTGATGCTCTATCTGATTGACCATTGGCGGGATGTTGGCGATGTTGAGGAGGGCGTCGAGGTGGTGATTCCAGAAGTTGCTTACGCCAATCGACTTGATTTTCTGCGCCTTGTAGAGGTCTTCGATGGCGTGCCACGTCTCGGCGTTGATTTCTGCCCAATCTTCGCGCTTGGATGGCGAGCAGGGCCAGTGGATGAGGTAGAGGTCGAGATAGTCCACCTGAAGGTCGCTGATGGTCTTCTCAAAAGCCCTCAGCGTGTTTTGGTAGCCGTACTCAGTTTTCCATACCTTGCTGGTGATGAAGAGGTTTTCCCTCGGCACACCGCTCTTGATGATGGCGTCGCCGATGTATTTCTCATTGCCATATACCGCCGCCGTGTCGATGTGTGTGTAGCCAATCTTAAGGGCGTTGAGGATGGTGTCTTCCACGGTGTCCTCGTCGGTGTTGTGCCAAGTGCCGAGACCAATCTTCGGTATCGCCACTCCGTTGCTTAAAATATAGTTTTCCATTAGAATTTAAAATTCGTTTTATGTTTTTGATTACGGTGCAAAGGTAATAAAAATTTTTTAATTCAAAAAAGATGCGACGACGAGGTGTTGGTAGATACTTTTGTGGCGTTGTGTATAAAAATTATTTTTTATTTGCGGATAATGTTATATTTTTGCATCATAGAATACATCATCATAGAAAAATGAAAATATCATACATCGATACATCGGACGGTAAAATCAAGATTTACAATTCCGAGGGTTATCTCGCCAAGGTGCTCGACGGCGTGGAGGGTCGCTATTGCGGACACGGCGACGACTTTGTGCTTGTGGAATTGGACGATTGCTACAAGACACTTACCTGCGACGGCGAGGTGCTAAGTTCTTTCAACAAACACGATTGCAGGCTTTCGTCGGTCTGCGACGACAATATTATAATGTGTGAGGACGGCCATTTTGTGTATTATGACCAATTTGGCAAGCATCGCCGTCATATCGAGATGCACGAGGCGGTCAAGGAGAGCGAATCGCGGCGCAAGTGGGCGCATTATGGCGAGACATTCATCACCATCTTGATTGTGCTAAACGCCCTTGCTGCCGGCGCGATGACTTACCTCGCCGACGATTCTACGATGGAGCACGCCCTCAATGTATTCTGCGATGTTAGCATTGTCATCTTTATAATTGAAATCCTGATACGCATCTTCTGCGGAAAGTCTGTGAAAGAATTTTTCAAGGGCGAGGACGCGGGCTGGAATTGGTTTGACCTCATTGTTACCGTGGTGTCGTCGTTGAGTTTCTTCACCGGCATCGAGGGCGTAGTGGGCGCACGTGCGATAAGGATATTGCGCGAATTGAGGCTGCTGCGCGTGGTATCGGGGTCGTCGAATATGAAGCGAATCTTCCACGCACTGATATACTCGCTGCCGCAGATTTCGTGGGCAAGTTTGTTTTTTGTACTCCTTTATTATATATATGGCATCATCGGCGTGGAGATGTTTGGAGCGTTCAGCGAAAGTTTTGAAACCCTCCACCGCTCCTTCCTTACGTTGCTGCAATTGATGACCTTCGACGACTGGACGGCTATTACCACAAACTTGATGGAGCATAGTCCGTTGGCGTGGATTTATATAGTTTCGTTCTTGATATTGGCGGCGTATATACTTGCTAATCTGATAGTTGGTATCGTGGTTGACGCGCTCAACGAAGTGCGTGAACAGGAGGAAATAGAGCACAGCGACATCGAGCGCGAGTTTTCTAAGCTCGAAGAACAGATGGCTTCGGTGAAGCGTCTCCTCAAAAAATCCGCCGAAAAAGATGAGGCAAAAAAGCCCTCATCCGACGAAACCAAATGTTAAAATCTGCGGAAATTGACGTTAAAATCAGCAAAAATTTCGTTACCTATCAAAAACTTAACATTGAGCAAAATCAGTTAGCAAAAAATAGGTGACGATTTTTTTTTGCCCAAACTTTAAGACTATCAGCACGAAATAAAAGTTATCAACAAAAAAACGGTCTTTGTAACTTATACTTGAAAAAAAATTGATTTAAAGTGTTGGTTTCCAAAAATTTTGTTTTACTTTGTAAATGCAAACCTAACCATTTAACGTCATTTTTTAAGAGTAGAAAATATGGAACAGCAAATCGAGTTGACCACATCAAAAGTCAGGGAGACAGGTATGATACAGACCGTAATCAAGCGCGACGGCAGGGTCGTCGGCTTCAACGAGGAGAAGATTGCCGCAGCCATCCGCAAGGCAATGCTTCAAACTGAACTCGGCGAGGACGAGAAGCTCATCGCCAAGATATGCGACCGCATCGCCTACAACGGCAAGAAGCAGATGACCGTTGAGGAGATTCAGGACGCTGTGGAGAAGGAGTTGATGAAGAGCCCGCGCAAGGAAGTGGCGCGCGCCTACATCTCGTACCGCGACAAGAGGTCCATCGCTCGTCAGGCGAAGACCAAGAATGTCTTCATGGAAATCATCGAGGCCAAGAGCAACGACGTAACCCGCGAAAACGCCAACATGAACGCCGACACCCCGGCGGGCATGATGATGAAATTCGCGAGTGAGACCACCAAGCCGTTTGTTGACGACTACCTCCTCTCTCCCGAGGTGCGCGAGGCTGTCAAGAAGGGCTACATCCACATCCACGACAAAGACTACTATCCCACCAAGAGCCTTACGTGCGTACAGCACCCGCTCGACAAGATATTGAAATATGGTTTTAGCGCAGGACACGGCGAGAGCCGCCCCGCCAAGCGCATCGAGACCGCAAGCATTCTCGGCTGCATCTCGATGGAGACTGCACAGAATGAAATGCACGGCGGTCAGGCTATTCCGGCGTTTGACTTCTACCTCGCGCCCTTCGTGAGGTCGTCGTTCATCGAGGAAGTCAAGGTATTGGAAAACCTCAACGGCGAGGATTATTCCGCTCTGTACGATGCCAAGATAGACGACTTCATCTCCCGTCCGCTCGACGGGTTGACGGGTACTGAGCGTATGCTCCAGCACGCCATCAACCGCACCGTCAACCGCGTGCACCAGTCGATGGAGGCGTTCATCCATAATATGAACACCATCCACAGCCGTGGTGGCAATCAGGTGGTATTCTCCTCAATCAACTATGGCACAGATACTTCCGCAGAAGGTCGTTGCATCATCCGCGAACTTTTGGTAAGCACATACGAAGGCGTAGGCAACGGCTCCACCGCCATATTCCCCATCCAAATATGGAAGAAAAAACGCGGCGTCAACTATCTGCCCGGCGACCCCAACTACGACCTCTACCAGATGGCTTGCAAGGTGACTGCCAAGAGGTTTTTCCCGAATTACCTCAATCTCGACGCTTCCTACAATCATCACGAGAAGTGGACTCCCGACGATCCCAAGCGTTACGAATACGAAGTGGCAACTATGGGCTGCCGCACACGCGTATTTGAAAACCGTTATGGCAAAAAGACTTCCATCGGCCGTGGCAATCTCTCGTTTACGTCCATCAACATCGTCCGCATGGCGATAGAGTGCATGGGCATCGAGGACAAGGAAGCCCGCATCAATGCCTTCTTTGAAAAACTCGACCACGTGATGAATATTGCCGCCAAGCAGCTCGACGAGCGTATGAACTTCCAGAAGACCGCCCTCGCAAAGCAATTCCCGCTCCTGATGAGCCGTCTCTGGATTACCAGCGACGAATTGAAGCCCAACGAGCCTGTTGGCGACGCCATCAACCAAGGCACATTGTCGATTGGTTTTATCGGTCTGGCAGAATGTCTCAAGGCCCTTGTTGGCAAGCATCACGGCGAAAGCGATGAGGCTCAGCAACTTGGCTTGCGCATCGTAACTTACATGAGGGACAAGTGCAACGATTTTTCGGAGCAGTACAGGCACAATTACAGCGTGTTGGCAACTCCTGCCGAGGGTCTCAGCGGCTCGTTTACGCGCAGGGACAAGAAGGATTTTGGCGTTATTCCGGGCGTTACCGACAGAGAATATTACACCAATTCGAGCCACGTGCCGGTTTATTACAAGTGTTCGGCAATGCACAAGGCGCAAGTGGAGGCTCCATACCACACTCTCGAGCGTGCAGGTCATATCTTCTATGTGGAGATTGACGGTGATGCCACTCACAATCCGGCTGTTGTTGCCAACGTGGTGGACATGATGGACAAACTCGATATGGGTTACGGTTCTATCAATCACAATCGCAACCGTTGTATGGACTGCGGTTACGAGAATGCCGACAAGGAACTTACCAAATGTCCCAAGTGCGGCAGCACCAACATCGACAAGCTCCAACGCATCACCGGCTACCTCGTAGGCACCACCGACCGTTGGAACAACGCAAAACTCCACGAACTCAACGACCGTACAATTCATAGCATTTAATTGAGAGTGTCCTTACGGACAGAAATCTTACAAATCTTTTACAAATCATACATTTGAATGATTTGTAAAAGATTTGTGAAATTTCTCGCGAAGCGAGAAACAATGATATTTTTTTTAACAGTTTTTTTTGAAAAGAGCGATGACAATACAGTTGATGGACATAATAGATTACACCACATCCGACGGCCCTGGCTTTCGGACATCGGTGTATTGTGCTGGTTGCAATCACAAATGCAAGGGCTGTCAGAATCCGCACACTTGGAATTTCAACGGCGGCAAGCCCACCGACATCAAGGAAATCTACAATCGTATCATTGCCAACGAAATGTCGGACGTTACATTCTCCGGCGGCGACCCGATGTATCAGCCGATTGCCTTCACGGAGTTGGCTAAGATGATTAAGACAAATACCGACAAGACCATTTGGTGTTACACTGGCTTCACAGTAGAAGAGATTCTCCGCAATCCCGTTCAGACCCAACTTTTGGGATGGATTGACGTACTTGTTGACGGTCGTTATGATGAAACCCTCCGCGACCCCGACCTTCTCTTTATGGGCAGCAGCAATCAGCGGCTCATCGACGCGCAGGCATCACTCCGTGAACGCCGCGCCGTCATCTACGACTACGAGCCGTACAACCTTCGGCAACCCGCCTGCGTGATTCACGACAATTCAAAGATTTTGAAGGAGCGGAATAAGGAATTTTTGGCGTGGTAGGTTTTTAGAGAGATAAAAAAACGCGGTGCTGAGAAGTACCGCGTTTTTTTGTGTTATTGAGTAGTGTGTTGGCAGGCGAGCCGCCTGCACTCCGATTACTTCATTGAGTCATACACGCTCTGCAAGGTGTAATTTTCGTCTTCGGTGGTCATTGCCTTTACCAAGACTTGAATCATTTGCTCTGAGTAGTCGTTCATCCATTCGCCGGTGCCGTGGTTGAAGTAGCCGTGGCACTCCCTGCCGGCGTTTGGGGCGCCGTTGTCCCAAAGGATGGCGGGCATATAATTGTCGTGGATGCACTTGGCTACATACTCAAAGTAATACTTGCGGAATTTTTCGCCGCTTTCGCTGAGGCGGTTTACGTTGCCCATTTCGCCTATATATACTGGAATGCCTTTGGAAGTGAATCGGTTGTAGAGTTTTTTCATCTCGGCTTCGCAGTCTTTTTCCTGACCGTAATTGGTGGTCTTGTCTTTCTGTGCGGTGTGTCCCCATTCTTGGTATTGGTATTCAAGAGTGTATTCGTAGGGGGCGTAATAGTGGATGGATACCATCAACTTGTGCGCCGGGTCGTCGGGCAGTACGAGATATTCGCTCAGGTCGGTATTGGTGTTGTAGGCGGGAATGCCAAGCCAACGGTCGGTATTTTTGCCGCCGGTGGCGCGGATGGCGTCAACACATGCTTGCAACCACTCGTTGAGGGCGGCGTATTGTTTGCCGCCGTCTTTGCGGTTGTCGCCCCAGCCCCAGCCGCCGTCTTGAATTTCGTTGAAAAGTTCAAACATCAAGAAATGTCCCTTGTCCTTGAACTTTTCTGCAATCTGTTTCCACATCGCGGAAACCTGTTCAACGGTTTTTTTCTGTAATGTGGCGTTGGTGGAGCAACCCTTGATGTTGAGCCAGTTTTGGGAATTAGAGCCGTCGTGGTGGATGTTGATGATGGCATTGAGACCGGCATTTTCGGCATAGCCAACCACTTCGGCAATGCGGTCGAGCCAAGCGTCCTCGATTTTGTAGTCGGGAGCGGCGCCGATGTGTCCCATCCAGGTTACGGGAATACGGACTGTCTTGATGCCAGCAGCCGCCTCCTTGTCGAATGTGGCTTGTGTTGCCTTTGGCTGTCCCCAAGCAGTTTCGGATGAAATGCCGTTGTTGTTGGCGTCAAACTGATTGCCAAGATTCCAGCCCATTCCCATCGCCTTCAAAACCTCCGCTGGATTCTTGGCATCGGCAAGCAAAATGGCATCTGCGGGAATCGTGCCAGCCGACGTTTGCAACGGCGTGTAGGCGGCACGTTGTGTCTGTCCCTCGTTGTTTTCAGTGTTCTCCTGATTGTTAGGCTCGTCCTTCTTGTTGTCGTCGTCGCCACACGACATCAGCGCACCACCCGTAAGCATCGCCGCAACAAGCCAAATGTAAAAATGTTTTCGTTTCATTGGGTTCAAAGATTAAATGATTTGTTACGATTTGTTGATTTATTGATTTGTTGATTTTCGATTTACGATTTACGATTGGAAATTATGCATTATGAATTATGCATTGTCAATTGTCCCAGTCGTCAGTCCTGAAAGGGTATGCTGGCAGAAATCCGCCGCCGTACAGTGTGCCGTGCGCAAAGTCTTTGAAACAGTATCTTACGGCGACGGGTTTTGCAACTTTTTTGCTGCTTATTACCACGTGGTTGGTCTGCCAACGAAGCCAAACGCTGTCTGCCTCGTGGAATACGTGGTCTTCGCCCGCTATTTCAAAGCCCTCAATCATATAGTTGCTGCAAATGCCCATCTGCAAATTGTCGAAACCTACAAAAGCCTCGTTGCCCTCGATGATGAGTTCCTTGAAGGTGGGTCCGCTCGCCATAAAAACACTTTTGCCGTATGTCTTGTTGAGTGCGAGCCACGCAAGCCGCTGACCAACAGGCTTTTTCTGACGGGGATGGATGTTGAATCGTTCTTGCGGGAGGGCAAGGTCGCAGGTGCTTACGAGTCCTGAATTTGGGATTTCTTTCGACAGGCGGAATTGCATTTCGCGAAGACGGGCGGCGTTGTTTTCGGCTCCATAATAATAAGGTGCAATCTCCACCATAAAGAAGGGAATGTCGCCAAGTCCGATTTCGCTGCGCCAATGTTTCACCATATCTTTCATCAACGGTTCAAAATCAGGGCGTCCGACGTTGCTCTCGCCCTGATACCAAATGATGCCCTTGTAGGTGAACTGACGGATTGGGTGAAACATTGCGTTGTATGGCAGGAGGATTTTTTCGTATTCGTACTCAACATTTTCGATGTCCTCCTTCTTGGTGCTAATGCCGTGTGCTTCAAGGAGTTGTTTGCTCATCCACGATTCTACCTTGGTGCCACCATACGCCGCCGAAACAATGCCGACGGGTACGCCGAGCGCGTGAGAGAGGTTTTTGGCAAAATGCCACGCCGTAGCCGAATATTCGGTGGCAACCTCCGCCGACGGTACTGTCCAGACGCCATCCGTGTTCTCTTCGAGTTCGTAGGAGTGTTTCATCGGTACGTTGTAGAATCTTACGTTGTTTTGCTCGCGGTCGGAGAAGATAATCTCCTCGTAGCCGTCCTCAACGCAGCAGCCCGGAAATCCTTTCAACGGCATCTGCATATTGGACTGTCCCGATGCCAGCCAAACCTCGCCGATAAGGATGTTGCTGAGAGTCAAGGTTTTGCTGTCGGACAAATCCTTGAATGTGATGGTCTGCGCGTCGAATGATGCGGCGGGCGTGGGGAGTTCGGCGGCGAATTTGCCGTCCTTGCCTGCCACGGCTGTTACCTTGTTGCCGCTCCACGACAGGGTGATTTCCACTTTGGCGTTTTTGTTGGCAGTGCCCCAAACACGCGCCTTAGAGTTTTGCTGGATCACCATATTAGATCCAATGATGTTTGGCAATTTGACTTCCGCATTTGCAGACATTGCCGCCATCAACAAAATTGACAATAAAAATCTATTTTTCATAACAGTACGGTATTAATTCATAACTAAAATTTTTTTCTCAACCACGGAACACACAGAACACACGGAACTTTAAAAAACACAGATTATTAAAAAATTCTTTTTTAATAAAATAGAAATCACGGAATCAAGTTTCAATTATTTTCTAATCGAAGAAGTTCTGTGTATTCCTTATCGAAGAAAATACTTGTACTTTATTCGATATTATTATCTATATAAGAGTTTTCCGTGCGTTCTGTGTTTTCTGTGGTTAGTAATAAAAATCATGCATTATGCATTGAAAAACCTACTTCTGGAATACGTAGAACGCCTTGTACGCCATATAGGTGTCAAGTTTTGAAACCATTTCAAATGGTGCGTGCATTGCCAATACGGGTACGCCGACGTCGATGGTCTCGATGTTGAGGTTTGCCATATAGAGGGCAACTGTGCCGCCGCCGCCGAGGTCCACGCGACCGAGTTCGCCGTTCTGCCAGATTACCTTTTCATTGTCGAAAAGGTGGTGAATTTCAGCCACATACTCCGCGTTTGCGTCCGATGTGCCGCCCTTGCCACGGTGTCCGGTGAATTTGGTGACAACCACGCCGTAATTGAGGAACGACGAATTGTTGCGCTCAAAAACTTCGGGGAACGTTGGGTCGAATGCCGAATTGACATCCGCGCTCAGGCATCGGCTGTTGCTCATCACTGTGCGACCGTTGCTGCCGAGGGTTTCGGCGATGTCCTCGAGGAAATATTTTAGGTACGACGACGCAAGACCCGTATTGCCGTCAGAGCCAGTCTCCTCCTTGTCGGTGAGGATTGCGACGGCGGTCTTTTTGGGCTTTTTGATGTCGAGAATTGCCATCAGTTCGGGGTAGGCGCACACCTTGTCGTCATGGCCGTAAGCACCGATAAGTCCACGGTCAAATCCGATTTCTTTGGGCTTGTAGGCTGGCACGGCTTCGAGTTCGGCGGAGAGGAGGTCGCGTTCCACGATGCCGTATTTTTCGTTGAGGATGCGGAGGATGTTGGTCTTCACGCGCTTATTGATGCCTTCGCCCTTCATACAATACGAACCGACAATGATATTGAGTTCCTCGCCTTTGATGAGGTCGGAGGAGGCGCGTTTCATCTGATCCTGAGCGAGATGGGGTAGGAGGTCGGAGACCACAAAAACCGGGTCGCCCTCGTCTTCGCCGATGTTGACAACCACCTTTTCGCCGTCTTGCTTGAAGATGACGCCGTGCAGCGAGAGCGGCACAGTGGTCCATTGGTACTTCTTGATGCCGCCGTAATAGTGAGTCTTGAAGAGTGCGATTTCTTCCGATTCGTAGAGCGGATTCTCTTTGAGGTCGAGGCGCGGGGAGTCGATGTGCGCGGCGGTGAGATTGACACCGTTAGCAATTGGTTCTGAGCCAATTACAGCCAAAATCACCGACTTGCCACGGTTGTCGTAGTAAATCTTGTCGCCGGCTTTGATTTTGTCGCCAAAATGGAACTCCTTGAAGCCCGCTTTCTTGGCTTTTTCGATTGCATAGATGTTGATTTCGCGCTCGGTCTTTGCGCTCGCCATAAATTCCATGTAGCCCTTGCAAAATTCTTCCGCCTTCTGGATTTCAGCGTCGTCCATCAACAATGAAGCGTTCTTGCGCTCCATCGTGAGTTGTTTTTCTAATTCGTTCTTTTCCTTTTTCATTGTTGTTATGATTGGTGTTTTGTTTCCGCAAAGTTATATAAAAAAAATGAGAATATTTATACTGACCATTAATTTTCAAAAAACAAGTTGTGATTTCCACGGACATTTGATAGTTTCGATTATTTATATTACTTTTGCGATGACAATTTAACACAATTATCTAAACACATTTATGAAAACACTACTAACTACATTGCTGTTGGCGGGCGCATCGCTCGCGTCAATGGCACAAAATCCTTATTTGCCGCTTTGGGAGCACCTTCCCGACGGCGAGCCGCGCGTCTTTGAAGACCCCGACCATCCGGGCAAATACCGCGCCTACATCATCGGCTCTCACGACACCCATTACACCGAGTACTGCGGCAACGACATCCGTATGTGGTCTGCGCCTGTGGAAGACCTCAGCAAATGGGAGGACGAAGGCCCAATTTTCTCGTATTTCATCGACGGACATTGGGACACGATGTTTGCGCCCGATCTCGTGGAAGTCAACGACCGCGAGACCGGCAAGCGCACCTATTACCTCTACCCGCATTCGCGTGGTTGGAGGCGCGTGCCGATGGTTTGTAAGAGCGACCGTCCCGACGGCCCGTTCACGCCCATCAACCTCACAGCTGACGGCAGGGCTTGCGTGGAGGGTTCGTTGATTGACTTCGACCCGTCGGTATTCATCGAAAACGTCGACAACAAGAAAGACAAGGACTACAAGAAAGGTTTCAGGGCGTATGTGTTCTATGGATTCCAACATTCCACAGCCTGCGAACTCGACCAAAACACGATGTATTCTCAACGTCCCGGCACTGAACTCATCGACCCGTTCATTCCTGCAAGTAGCCACGATGGAAGGCTTTTGGACAAGCCAGGTTCTGTATATAAGGCTCTCGCCGACAAACAGAACCCATTGGATTTCAACTTCTTCGAGGCTTCGTCAATCCGTCAGGTTGGCAATAAGTATGTGATGGTGTTCTCTGGTTATAGCGGCAAGGAATACGGTCTCGGCAACACCAATTCGGCTTTGCGTTATGCTTACGGCGACAGCCCGCTTGGCCCTTGGAAGTCGGGCGGCGTGTTGGTGGATTCTCGCGGCGTAGTGCTCAATGAGGACGGCTCTCACCTCACCACAACCAATGCAGCGCACAATACTCACGGTTCTATTCAGGAAATCAACGGTCAGTGGTACGTATTCTATCACCGTCCTCCCCGTGGATTCGGTTACGCCCGCCAGCCTATGGTTGCGCCCGTCAAGATTACTTGGGACAAGAAGAAAGTGGCTGACGGCGGCACTGTAAAAATCACCGCCTACGACCCCTTCTCCGCCAACAACGAGTGGACTGCAAAGGCTTCCGACGGCAACGAATACACCGGTGCGGAGGTTACGAGCGAAGGTTTCCAGATTTTTGGTCTGCCACCTTATAAATACTATTCGGCGGGCATCGCTTGCTATATGACCGGCAACGACTGGATGCGCGACAATCACGATGTCTGGAACAATTCTATGAACTTGATGGGCATCACCAACAAGGGCGTCATCGGTTTCAAATATTTTGGTTTTGGAGGTTTGACGGCTGATTCAAAGGGCGTTAAGGCTTTTGATGGCATCAAGCAAGGCGACGGCGCATCCCTCAATCTCAACCTTTCGTCGCAGGGACACGGCGCGTTCAAAATTCACGTGATGCTCGATGGCCCTTACAACAATTCCACTTGGAACGGCAAGGAAATCGCTGTAATCGACGTTCCCGCCGACGCTCCCAAATCTCCGAAAGTTTATACCGCAAAAGTTCCTCAGGTAGAAGGTCTTAGCGGCAAACACGCCATCTATCTCGTTGCCGAAGGTCCCGACCTCGAAGCACCCAAGCCCCGCAATCCGTGGGAGCGCGCACCGCAGACTCCTTACGGTCTCTTTGACCTCCACGGCATCGGCTTCACCAAGGGCGGTGCAACAATTGACGTTCCGCAAGTACCTCAGATTGAGATTGTTGCAGATGGCAATAAACTCACCATCCCCGACCAGCCGGTGTATTTCACCAATTTCAACGGCTACTATGAGTGCAACCACTATCAGGTTTACGGACCACTCTCCGACAATTCAACCCTGAAAGTAACCTCCAACAACCCCGCCGTAAAAATCACTGTTAGCAAGATAGTGGACGGCAGGGCAACTGCAAAGTGCACTTACAACGGTAAGGAGAAGGTATTCTTGATTAACTAATTGGTCCGTATGGATTTGATTCATTAAAAAACCAGCGGACATCGCAAAGGCGGTGTCCGCTGGTTTTTTTTGTAAGATTTTTGGATTTGCTTCCGAAATTATTATAATGTTTTTGGATTTGCTTCCGAAATTATTATAAGATTTTTGGATTCGATTCCGAAATTATTATATTATTTTTGGATTTAATTCCGAAATTATTATAAGATTTTTGGATTTGCTTCCGAAATTATTATAAGATTATTGGATTTACTTCCGAAATTATTATAAGATTATTGGATTTGATTCCGAAATTCTTATAAGATTTTTGGATTTGCTTCCGAAATTATCATAAGATTTTTGGATTTGCTTCCGAATTTATTATAAGATTTTTGGATTTGCTTCCGAATTTATTATAAGATTTTCGGATTTGCTTCCGAAATTATTATAAGATTTTTGGATTTGCTTCCGAAATTATTATAAGATTTTTGGATTCAATTCCGAAATTATTATAAGTTTTTTGGATTTAATTCCGAAATTATTATATGATTTTTGGATTTTTAGAAAATTGTGTGTATATTTGCCCCAAAATAATACGCATTATGATACACAGAATTTTAGACGACAAGATAAACTCCTTGCTTGGTGGCAAAAAGGCCATTATGGTAATGGGAGCGCGACAGGTAGGTAAATCAACATTGCTGCATCAGATATTTGACAACCGCAACGATGTGTTGTGGCTCAATGGCGACGACCCTGATGTTCAGTCGCTGTTTGTGTCGATGACTTCCACGCGCATCAAGACAATGATAGGAAACAACAAGGTTGTAATCATTGATGAAGCACAGCGTATAGCCGACATTGGATTGCGTATGAAGTTGATAACAGATCAAGTCCCTAATGTTCAATTAATTGCAACTGGTAGTAGTTCCTTTGAACTTGCATCGCGGCTCAACGAATCTCTCGCAGGGCGCAAGCGCGAGTTCAAGATGTTTCCGTTGTCATTTTCCGAGATGGTGAACCACACCAATTTCTTAGAGGAGAAACGTCTTCTGCCTCACCGTCTTGTTTATGGTTATTATCCTGAAATCGTTGAAAGCCCTGGTAATGAGAGAATTGCACTGCGTGAACTGACAGATAGTTATCTTTACAAAGATGTACTTGTGTATAATGGCATCCACAAGTCGGAAAAGTTGGTAAAACTCGTCAAGGCTCTTGCCTTCCAAATAGGCAGTCAGGTGTCGTACAATGAGATTGGTCAACTTATTGGGCTTGATTCCAAGACAGTAGAACGTTATGTGGACGTATTGGAGCAGACGTATATTGTTTTCAAACTTGATAGCTTTGCCCGCAACTTGCGCAACGAGTTAAAATCGAGCCGCAAAATTTATTTTTGGGACCTTGGCATTCGCAACGCTATTATCGGTAATCTCGCCCCAATCGAAAACCGCAACGATGCTGGCGCACTGTGGGCGAATTTCGTTATCAGCGAGCGACTGAAACAAAACTCCTACAATGGTAGTTTTGCCCAATGCTACTTTTGGCGCACTCAACAGCAGCAAGAAATCGACTTTCTCGAAGAGCAAGACGGTCTAATGCACTGCTACGAGTTTAAGTGGAACACAAAAAAAGCCAATGCCAAATGTCCCGTAACATTCTCCAACGCCTATCCTGGCGCGGAGTTCAAGGTAATTACACCTGATAATGTGGAGGAGATGATATTGGGGTAGAAACAAAAACACCGCCGCCCGACAGGATGGTGCTGCGGGCGGCGATGTTCAAAGTTTTTTATATTATGAAAGAACGGATAAAATCGATTCTAATATTATTGCTTAATGTTTTGGTGTGGCTGATAACGTTAATTGTCAGCCTTCCTATTGCGTTATACTTTTTTCTCAAACGGATTTTTGAAGTTTCTTTTTTCCTAACATCCAAGGGAAAAATACATTTATTATTTTAATCGGAATATAGCAGGCAAACAAAGCCGCAATTGCAACAACTACTGCCATAATAATAGGTAATAGAACCTTTTCATCTAAAACTTCAAACGTATATATTTTTTTTAATGGAAAAATTATCCAATTGGTTATTATACGATGAAACGCTAATATTATAATTGTATTCTTGGCCAAAAGATTAAAAAAAGACGGTAATTGTTTTATCAAATTGGATAACATAATTAGGAAGATGATACCAACAAACGCAGTAATATAGCTCAAAACAATATTATGACCAAAAGAAATACGAGATATGTCAAATCCTCCATTTATAAAAGTCAAAACATAATCTACTCCAAATGCAACGAGCATTATAATTGCAATAAATATTTTATTTTGAATTATGAATTTGTCAGTTTTTACTGTTTTTGAAACGAAACTACCCATCAAGAAGAACGGATAAGCTAAAAATGCTGAACCTAATGACCATGGCAAAAATAGTTGACTCTTTTTTAGCAAAAATGCTGCAACAACAAATATTATACAGAATATAATCTGTACAATCTTATTATGATTGCCACTAATATTATTAATCATAGAGTAAAGAAGACGACAACAAAACAATCCTAAAAGGAACCACAGTGGGTGAGATACCATTGTTGAAAAATCTGTATCGAAAACGACACCAACAAACATTCCTAAAAATGATTTTAGAAGATTGTCTCCAAGAAATTCTGTTTTTCTAAAATACACATTAATAAAGAAGTATAACAAGTTAATTAAATAAAAACAAACGTAAGGAACTATTAATGTTTTTAAACTTTTTGTAGCTGTTTCATATATTTTTTCGTTCTTTACCATAATTCCTGACAAAAAAAAGAATAATGGCATATGAAAGGAATATATTAAGGCGGTTAAATCGTTGTTTGTCATTGGGATATGTCCCAAAATAACCAGATAGATGCCTAATAGTTTTGCTGTGTCAATCCATTGTATTCTGGTTTGAGATGTTGATTCCATTTTTGTCGTTTTTTTTAATTGTCAGTGTTCCTTTGTGTTATACATTTTCTTCAAACGGATTTTTGTAAAGTCCAAGTAACTGCTTGAAGAATAGCCAAAAGAATATCGGATCATCAATGAAATAACGCCTAAACATCCGCTTAGGTTCTTGAAAGAATCTGTACAGCCATTCCATCGCCAACTTTTGGAAAATCTTCGGAGCGCGTTTTACGTTTCCTGCCTCAAAGTCGATTGTTGCACCCAATGCCATCCATATTTTTACATTTGGCATTTGGGCTTTGTGAGCGTCAATCCATTTTTCCTGTTTGGGACATCCGACACCAACTAAAACGACATTGGCATTGGATTCGTTAATCATCTTGTAAATTTGTTCGTTTTCGTCATCCTTATTCTCAAAACCATACGACGGCGAATACGCTCCAACAATTATATTTCTTCCAATCCGCTCATTTATTTTCTCTTGCGCTTTCAATGCTACGCCGTCCATCGCACCTAACAAAAATATTTTGCAATTTTCATCGTCCTTATGATAATCGCAAAATGCAGGGAAGAAACTGCTGCCAGGGATGTAAGTTTTTAATGGTTGTTTGGTAAGTTTTGAGCATAGGTATAATATTTTGCTGTCGCACACCACCCATTCCGCCTTCCGCACGATTTCATAAAAGGTTTTATCCTTTTGGAGTTTCACCAATTGATCGACGTTAGGAGTGATGAGGACGCCTTTCGTGAGTTGCGATAACAATTCAGACTGGGTGAGATTGGCGAGGGGGATGTTGAGGAGGGTAGACATAATTAAATAATATTGTTTATTCACCAAAATCAAGTTTCACACAAAAATGTCTCTCTCGTTTATCTACAGGTGGTAGTTGCATATAATCATTGCCATATAAATTAGCAAGGTATTTATGTGGTTCATTCATAGCGCAAAACTCTTTGTCTTCAAACGGCATTAATTGAAACGGTTTCCACCATGATTTTTCGATTATTTCTCCGTTGTAATATTTTCGACCTGTCGGTGCTGTAATTATCCCAGTATCTTTTTTATGACGAGATACGAATTTATCAAACCAATTTACCCAAGTCTTATGCGGTATAAACGAAAACAAGAACCCTAAGAATCGACGTTTTTTTAAATATGATTTTGACGCGGATGTTGCACCATAATACTGTGTCATAATTTCACTTGGATATTTATAATATACCATTGAGGTTGCAACGCCTTTCATAAAATCAGATATTAATCCATCTATTTTGCGAACCAATTTATTTGCTGATACATTATCGTATATGAAAATGTCAATATATATACCTTTTGCAAAAGGAACGGAAACGTCTTGAACTTCCCACAGTTGTGTCCCTTTTTTATGTACTTTACCAAATACGGTTTTCGATTCGATATTTTTATAGTTGGGGGCTTCCAAAATATACTTGTCGCCCAAATCTTTCTCAAAACAATCTTTAAATTTTTCAAAATCTTCTCTAAGCATTGATATGTCAAAATCATCATCCCACGGAATAAAGCCTTTGTGTCTTACCGCACCTAATAGTGTCCCTCCAACCATACTATATCCGATATTATTTTTAACGCACATAGTATGGATGTCTTGCATTATTTCAAGCAAGACTTCCATTAGTTTTGCTTTTTGTTCACCTTTGATTTCAACAAGTAAATCAGATTGATTCGTGATGCTCGACATCACACTCCTTGCGCTTGTGTACATAGATTAAAACATTAAATATGTTATTATAGGATTGTGGTCGGATAAAAAAGAACCAGTACTATCATTCTCCTTCGGTATGTCCATTTTTAGAATCTTTACCATGTTATTGACAAATACGTAGTCAATTCTTTTTCTTTTGCTGACCGCGCTCTTGCCAAAATTATGGAATGAATATTCCACACCTAATCTTGCTTTTGCTTTTGTATATGCATCGTTTAATGGACATTTGCGACCTTTTGCAATTTTATATGTGTCAGAATTTGGGGCGTCGTTGAAATCTCCTGTAATTATGACAGGAATTTTTTTTACAAAATGGTCAATACTGTCCAATATTAGATTCATGCCTTTGTGTCTTGCCTCTACTCCAGCATTGTCTAAATGCGTATTTAAGACAACAAATGTCCTGTTGCTGTTTTTGTTTTTAAGATGAACCCAAGTAGCGATTCTTGGATATTTTGCATCCCAACCTATTGACCCTGCTTTGTCTGGGGTTTCGGATAGCCAAAAATTGCCATGATCAATCATAGTAAATTTTGTTGTATCAAAAAAAATAGGAGTATGCTCTCCTTTGTCTATTCCATCGTTTCGTCCAACTCCAACACAATGATATTGAGGTAATAGTGTTTGTATAAACTTTAATTGAGGTATATAGGTCATTTTGCAGGCTGAAAACGCTGTAATATATTAAAGTATAATAAGTTACAAACTTCAAGGTTCTTCAGCCTAAAACAGTTGAGAAAAAGTCTTCAATGGGTCATTTTGCAGGCTGAAATTGCTGCAATTA
>ODAI013875246.1_pt1 | contig 22833 bp, 9 predicted proteins | sample 1539321 | NCBI WGS metagenome assembly ODAI01 (sample SAMN02144231, study PRJEB22623) | gut metagenome | biome: sheep rumen | host: Ovis aries | place: New Zealand | reverse complement strand
GATAGAGAAGATTGAGGCTGCCAGCGACAAGTTGCGCGAGAAGGTGGACAAGGCAAAGGCTGCTACGCCTGCCAAGAAACCAGCTGCAAAGAAGACGACAAAGAAGGCTGCTGAAAAACCTGCTGAAAAAGCTGAATGATAGCCTTCTCAAATGAGAAAAACGGAAAGGCCGCTCTTGATGAATTCAGAGCGGCCTTTTTTGTGCATGATTTGCAACTATCTTTTTTGTTGTATGATTCTTCGTCTACCTGATAACTATTCTCTTTCCGTTTTGGATATAAATGCCCTTTTGTGGGTTTGTTACACGCACACCTTGCAAGTTGTAAATCGCTGAATTTGTGTTGCGCGAGGCATTTATTTGTCCAACACCTGTGATGGTGGTAGCGTGTAGTGTGATTTTGTAGCAGGATTGGGCATCTCCTTTTGGGGTAAACGACAGTTTGCCTGTTACGGCAGAAGGCAACGTGACGGTATGTGTGGCACGGTTGGTTGCGGCATCTCTTGGAGGGAACACATAGTCGTTCTCGCCATAGATGTTGCCTGCCAGTTCGCCTAAATAGCCTGTTGCTCCGTCAGCATTGCAATAGCCATAGAACGTAACTTTGTCAACTTGTATTCCGCTGGGTAGCGTGATGGTATATTTCTTGTTGCGTGAATACTTGATAGTGCCGTCTTTGCCTGTGGCAGGCTCTCCACTTTGGTCGATCTTGAATCCGCCTATAAACGTCCAGTCACCATTGGAAGTCTGCTGGTTGATGTCGTATTCAGTGGCCACGGGCTCGCTGCCTTCTTCTATGATGGCCCCCATGACGGTGCCGCCTTCGTTTTGTTTGGCAGTGATGTCGGCCACCAGTTCGTTCAGGTAGATTTCCAAGTTGGTGTATCCGCCTTCACCAATTTGGTTGCCATCTTTGGGGTCGTTGGGATTCAGTCCGTGTTGCTTTTCCCATTCGTCTGGCATTCCGTCAATGTCAGAATCCGTAGGAGCTTCTGTGCTGTTTAGTGTGGGCCAAGCACTCCAGTTTGCACCGGCACCATTGGGCTTGTTGTCGTCTTGCGAGTTGATATGGCCAGGCCCGTTATTCTTCCCTGTATATGTTGCCTTGCCGTTGCGAGTGTCGCTCACCATCAGTTCGTCGTGGGAGTCACGGTGAAGAGAGGCTCCTGCATAAGCAAGAACCCGTTCGTATGCCTCGTTGGCGGAATGGGTTGTTGTGGCAATAAAATCGATAGGTTCGGTGAGTTTGATGGTGTCTTGGGTCGTCTTGGTGAAAGTACCATCGTTACCGCTGGCGTCCACCTGGTTGATGATGCCGATTTTCCAGTTGTCGTTGGTCACATCTGCCCACTTCGAGTTGACGTTGCCTGTCACGAAGAGTTTCCCCCATAGGTGGAGTGCTGGTGCATAGTCGGGATAGGTTCTGATGTATTCGTTGGTTCGGCAGCCGATAGCAGCGATGCGTTTCTGGATGTTATCGTTGCGTTGCAATGTGGCGGGGCCTGGCTTGTAGTAGTTGTTCACAATGTTCACGTTCATGCCTTCTCCACCATAGCATCCGTTGCCTCCCCAGTTGTAGATCACGTTGTTGCGCATATCCATACGTTCATCCAACTGTGTGGTGGGGCGCGGACCAAGACGTGGCGTGCGACTACTGTGATGGGCAATCAGGTTGTGATGGAACGATGCTCCGCTACCTCCCCAGTTTCCGCCATATCCGTGGTTGCCTTTCGAATGGCCAGCGTCCACAAGACTTTGCGAAACAAGGCACCATTGAACGGTGGTATTCTTGTTGCCCAATACGGACAAGCATTCGTCAATCGACCAGCTGACCGAGCAATGGTCAATTATCCAGTCTTGTTGGTCGAATCCGCCAAAACCGTCCCATCCGTCGGCACCATCATTCTTTACATACTTGTTGCCCAAACGGAAACGCATATAGCGCACGATGACGTTATTGCCCTTGATGTTGCAAGGATAGTCGGCCACGCAGATGCCGTCACCTGGTGCGGTCTGGCCAGCAATGGTGGTGTTGCTGGGGATGGAAAGAGCCGACTCCAGATGGATGGTTCCTGACACATCGAAGACAATGGTTTTTGTTCCAGGTTGGGCAAGAGCCCACCGCAAAGAAAATGTTCCTGTGTCGTTCAGGTTTTTCACGTGGATGACTTTGCCTCCACGTCCGCCTGTCACATAGCGTCCGAATCCTTCAGCACCTGGAAAGGCTGGAAGTTTCTCTTGCTGCTGGGCATAAGAGAAAAGTGCCAATGCCATCAGAATGAAGGTGAAGAGTGATTTCCTTTTCATTGTTTTGTAGATTTTTCTTTGTTTGTCTTGTTTGTTTTAACTTGAGTTTGCTTTCGATGCAAAATTACAAAGAATATTTCTTATGACCAAGCGAAGAATAGAAAATATAGAAGCTGTAATCAATGAAAACTAGCGTTTTTGTTCTTCCGTCTTCGTCACTTGTATCGTCTGAGGCTGTCAGGTATAGCATGTGAGGCCCTTAGAGTTATCACCTGAGCGGCTCAGGTGTTATGTGTGACAGCCTCAGATGTGGCATGTGCCAAAACAAGAGGGCGAGCCACATTTGGAGTGGCCCGCCCTCGGAGTTGTTTCTGAATCGGGAAAAATGATTACTTCTGAATCATCTTCTTACCGTTCATGATGATGATACCCTTGTAGTTCTCGTTCACACGGATACCCTCAAGGTTGTAACGTACGCCATTCACAGGAACCTCACGGTATACATTAGTGATACCAGATGGATTCGGTGTGAGGCCTTCAGCAACGCTTGTCGGAACTTCGAACTTCACGTTGTCGAAGATGAACTCAGTAGCCACCTTGTTCTTAGCCAAGTTGAAGGCGATGGTCTGGAAGATCTTGTCGAATCCGTCGCCAGCACTACCATCACACTGTGAAGGAACGGTTCCTTCGTAGGTGTAGGTCTGCCATTCTGTGGCGGAAGTGGGAGAACCGGCGCAAGCATAGTGGATATACTGTCCGGGCTCAGCGTGGCACTGTGTGTCAGAACCACCCTCAACGCTTGCCTTGTGGTCGAAGCTGAGTCTGAACTTGGTACCAGTAGGCAGCTGATAGGGGAGACGGATGAAGAACTGCGAAGCCCAATCGTTTGCAGGAGAATCACCTGTCTGAACCTTGATGGCTTGACCACCATCCTTGCCGATTCCAGGAGTGAAGGAAGCTGGGAACGGACCACCAACACCCTGCTCAGTAACATAGAAGCACTGGTTGTCATTGCCTTCCATATCGCCGTTGACGATGAGATCAGTCCATTCAGCAACGGGAGCGGGCTTCTGATACCATACACCGAAGTTGTCGAAGTAGTACTCAGTAGCGGTCTTCTCTTCTGCGAGGTTGAAGGCGATACTCAGCAGACCATTGCCACCGCTGCCAGTAGCCATATCGCTAGAGACTTCAATGTCAGTTGAGAAGGTTTGCCAATCGGTAGTGAAGTTCACGTCGCCGATAGCAGCCCAATGCTGGTAAGCACCAGGATTTCCATGAGCCTGTGTCGAGGCCTTAGCGGCCTTGCTGGCCTTGTAGTCGAACTGAACGTGCAGTTTGGTTCCTGCGGGTAGAGCCTCGTCAATTTGGATCCAGAACTGGGTGTCCCAAGCCTGTGCGGGATCGTCTGCAGACTTCACAACGATACCGTAGCTCTCATCCTTACCAGCACCCTCAACGATAGTGGCAGGTGAAGGATCTGGAGCGGGAGCTTCCTTAGCCCAATAGTTCTTCACTTCTTTACCAGCGAGGTTACCGTTAGTAATACCCTTGGTCCATCCTTCGGGAGCTTGCAGCTCAGGAGCATCTTTCGGATAAGGAGTAGGATTAATAGCTGGCTTGTACTGGAGACCATCGGCTACGCTCTTTTCAACTTCAAACTTCACGTTGTCGAAGATGAACTCTGTAGCCTTCTTGTTCTTAGCCAAGTTGAAGGCGATGGTCTGGAAAATCTTGTCGAATCCGTCGCCAGCGCTACCATCACACTGTGAAGGAACGGTTCCTTCGTAGGTGTAGGTCTGCCACTCAGTGGTGGAAGTAGGTGAACCGGCGCAAGCATAGTGGATATACTGTCCGGGCTCAGCGTGGCACTGTGTGTCAGAACCGCCCTCAACGCTTGCCTTGTGGTCGAAGCTGAGTCTGAACTTGGTACCAGCAGGCAGCTGATAAGGTAAGCGGATGAAGAATTGTGTTGCCCAGTCGTTAGCAGGCTCGTCAGCTGACTGCACCTTGATGGCATTGCCACCGTCCTTACCGATACCTTCGGTAATCTTAGCTACGAACGGACCACCAACACCTTGCTCCGTAACATAGAAGCACTGTGCGTCGTCACCTTCCATATCGCCATTGACCATGAGGTCTTTCCATTCAGCAACGGGTTTGGGTTTCTGATACCAAACACCGAAGTTGTCGAAGTAGTAGGTATTTGCCTCAGCAATATCGTTGAGATTGAAGGCAATGCTCTGCATGTTATTAGCCTCGTTAGCAACTTCGAAGTCGCTAGAGAAGTGCTGCCACTCTTCAGTGAAGGATACATTACCAATAGCAGCCCAGTGCAAGTAACCACCAGGTTCGCCGTGGCACTGTGTGCCATTGCTGCCGGCCTTGTCGGCTTTGTAGTCGAACTCAACATGAATCTTTGTACCTGCGGGCAGCTGCTCATTAACCTTAATCCAGAATTGGGTGTCCCAAGCTTGGCTTACCTTATCCTGAGACTTCACCACGATACCGCGGCTACCATCCTTACCAGCACCATCAACGATGGTTGCACCAACAATAGCGGTAGAGGGAGCTTCCTTAGCGAAGAAGCTGCTGGCATCTGTTCCAGCCAAGTTACCGTTAGTAATGCCCTTTGTCCATCCTTCGGGAGCTTGGAGTTCAGGAGCGTCTTCAGCACTCTCAGCTGCAGGAGCAATTTCGATGCTAGAGATGAGGATGTTACCTGTTCCGCTATACTTCTGGAATGTCCAAGTACCAGCGGGCAGACCGAACTCGAATTCATTTGCTTCGGGATAGAGCTTCAGGTCGTTGGTGTGGTTGCCTTCAGCATCGGTCAGACAGTAGTTGGTACCGCTAACGTTCACGTAGCACTGACGGTCGGGGGTACAGCCATTATCCTGCTTGTCTTCAGCAGCGTCTTCAGCATCAAGATTCTTACAAGAATTCTTCGAGCAGATAACCTTCACTCTCACAGAGTCGCCCTCGGCAACCTGGAAGGTGATGTTGGTTGTGCTCATCTTGATGTACATCTCTTTGCTGTTAATCTGATAAGCAGCATCTTTAATAACGCCATAAGCGAGGTCCTTCACAAAGAAGTCCTTCTTGTCGGCACTGATAACACCATTCTTAACCATGTAGATGGTTTCGCCGTTGGGATCCTGTGCTGTAGCTTCCTCGTCAACAACAACTTCACCGTCGGTTACGGTCACGATCTTCTTTTCCTTGATGGGGTCAAGTACATAGACGTCCTTAGTGGTAGATTTTGACTCGAACGTAGTGTATGTGCCATTCACAATCTTCGAGAATGCTGTTACAGAAGCAGACTCACTAAGTGTGAACTCACTCTTCTCTTCAGCATTTTCCTTATCGCCATCCAGTGTAACAAAGTTCTTTGCACCTTCATAAGGAGAGGTGATGGTCACCTTGCCACCCTCTGCAGAAATGGTGGGAGCGTCAAACTGGAAGCTAACGATAGCCTCGTTGTCAGCGCCATCGATGATGAAGTCATCTTCAGGTTTACCGCTGCCAAAATCCAAGAAAGCTTGGAACTTAACAGTCTGGTCTTCATAAACCTTGATGGGGCCTGTGTAGACTTCGCTCGATGCAGTGGGAGCCATTCCGTTTGTTGTGTAAGTCACAACAGTGGGAATCTTCTCGTCTGAACCTTCCTCAGTAGCAGGAACAGCCTTACAGGAGACCTCGCGGAACCAGAGACCGTTCTCATAGGTCTGCTCACCTACCTTAACGCTAGGAGTACCAGGAGCCTCGTTGGCCTCAACGATGATGTAACTAAGGAAAATCTGGTTCTCTGCACCGATATAGATAATTCCATCATCATCAGCAGTCCATTCGAATCTTCCACATTGTTTGTTACCGTAAGCACCCTTAATTATAACATCGTCTTCACTGGAAAGTGGCTCTTTCATATCCGCCGTCTTAGAGACGATAGGATAACGATTGTCTGTATCTTTGTTCTTCTCATAGAAAATGATAAGCTTTGATTTAGCCGTCACATTCATAGCCATAACATCTTGCGCGGCTTTTAATCTAAGCGAATTGAGATGAGAACCATACTCGGCATACTTGTCAACAATTTCCTGAGTGACGATTCCAAGTTCGTCAACAGCGGAAAGATCAATACTTCCTTTGTTGGTTGCCTTGTCATGGCCTGTAGGTGTAAAGAATAGACCATTACCAAAGAAAGCGCCCTTGGCAATCTTCTCTAAACCATTGTTGGTCCAGTCATCACCAACCAGTACGTAGCTATGTTTACATACTGGAAGGTCGTCCACAGACGCTGCATTGGCAACACCTGCGAAGCCCAATAGGGCTAGAGCAAACGTAAACAGTTTTTTCATAAATAAATAATTTAGTTAATAGATAAATAAAAAGATTGTTCGTCTTTTGTTATTTTGCAAAAATACATAAAAATCTCTATTCATGTATTAATTTGCTAAATATTTTGCTTTTTTTAAATAAATAGTAAATTCGGAGGTGACACATGGAGTGCCACCTCCAGATTATTTACTGTTTTACAAGATAACTCTGGACTGGAGTGTCTCCATAATGAACAACGGTGAGCACTTCACGTTTCCCAGAAACGGCTACACCTGTAAAGATAGCACTCTTAGACACTTTTCCTTTGTCGTCAACAACACGTTTAAGGATTTCAACCCTTCCTGTGGTGTTAGAGTAGGTGTACTCGTAGTAGGGCAGATTGCTGGTGTTGGATTCGTCTACCCAAGTGCCAGCAGTAGTGCCTTGGCTCATCTTTACTGCCACAGAGTCAGCCGACACGAAATCGAGACTTTCAACAAACCCCTGTACTTCTTCACCGTAAGCATTGACTTTGATGCCTGTGCCACGCACCCATCTTGTTCCTGCTATGCTTTCGGGATGGGAGATTTTCAGGGAGTCATTGTAATTGTCCACCCACGACTGGTTGTCGGTGTTCGTGTCTTCGAATTCATTGGCATCGTCGCATGAGGTCAATGCTACGCTCAATGAAAAGAGGCAAATGATAAATGATAAAGCTGCCAGCTTATTGTTTATCTTTTTCATAATGTTCATTTTTCAAAGTTCAAAACTCAATCATTGTTTGTTGCGCCAACGGGCGGCACCTACATTGTTGTTATAGATGTCGTTGTTGGTGTTCTGGAAGTAGAGGTTCACATTGTACTCGGTATTGGCAGTGCCGTCAAGTGCATCAGCACGGTGCATGTTTTGGTCGTTGGCCGTAGCAGCTACATGTGGGGGGCAAGGACTTACCATCAGCTCTGTGGCTGAAATGTCGGCAACCTGAATATCGAGTGTACCGTTAAGAGTGGCATTACCATCTTTCACCAACTTATAGAAACTGTTGCTGGTGGTAGACCATCCGTTACCACTGAAGATAGAACCATTGGTCAGGTCGTTGTTGGTTGACCAGTTGTTGTTGAAATACAATTTGACCTTTCCTGCAGAACCGTCGGGAAGAGTAAGTGTGTTGCGGATGTCAGCGCCCCACATCTGAAGTACACGTTGGTCACCTGGCTTTTTGCATAGCACGAATAAGTTGTTCTCTACAGTGTAGACCGACCCATTGGGCAGGTTGCGCATCTTGAAGATGGCACCGCTTGCACGCGTGTTGAAGTTGATGAGCGTGTTGTTCGAGAATGTGATCTTCCAAGGCTGGCTGTCAGTCCATGACACTTCTTTCTCTTCTTTGATGAAGGCTGGGAAGGGGCAATCGTAGAAGGTGTTCTCGATGGCCTTGAAGTCGCGGTAGAGGTTGGAGGCTTCGTTGGCTCCAGAACCGTCAACCCAACAGTAGCCTCCAGCTCCTTGCGAGTAGTAGCCACAGTCGAAGAACTGGTTGTTCTTGATAAGCACATGGTTCCAAAGCTTGTAGTTCGGACCTTGCTCACGGATGAATCCGCGTACGATGCGCTTGAAGGTGCAGTTCTCAATGACCAGAGAGTCAAGGGTGACGGCCATACCATCGCTAAACATGTTGAAGAAGTAGTTACCAGTTGCAATGCCAAGGCCGGCAGCCTGGTCGCCATAGTTGTAGCACATGGGGTTATCGAAGTCGATGTCGTAGAACGCCAACTTCTTCATATAGATCTCACCACCTTCACCAGCCTCTGGTGAGCGACCGAAAGTAAACATCGAGTAGGGGCATCCATTCCACTGTTCACCATTGGTTCCTTGGGTGAAGACTGTAGAACTCTTTCCGATACCGGCAATGACACGAGCACGTTTGCCTTGTGCCACATCCTCAGGTCGTGTGCGTAGCACGAAGCCTTTGCAGGTGATGTCGTTTCCGTCCAGGTAATAGGTCTTACCTCCTTCGAGCAGGAAGGTCTGGCCTTCAGCGTAGTTGGTGTTCGAGATGAAATCGTACAGTGTCGGCGAGATGGGGGCTGCATTGTAGTTGGCAGCGTTGGCAAACACCTCAGCACGGCTCTCAGCACGGTTGGGAATCTCTATTGAGGCAGCTTGTGCTAAAAGGTCAGCATGATTCAATAGGATAGGCTCGCCAGGTTGACCGTCGGAGCGGGCTGTACATGTGTTGTATTTTGCATCGATAGCCACAGGAACTGTCGGGTCGATGACATCGATGACATAGACAGAGTTGGCTGTCAGACCATCGACAACAACAAATCCACGCTGACGATCCTCGTCAGTGATTTTGTAGTATTTCCATTTCTCGCCTACGGTAGAGTTGGGGTTGTTGGGAGAAGGCTGCACACGGAGATACTGGTATCCCAAATTTCCATCAGCATCAATGTTGAAGTTCTCGTAGAAACTCTTCAGCTTGTCTTGGTCGGCCTCATCGTTGAGATTGAGTCCAAGTTGACTGATGTTCGTGTTGAAATAGACATGCATGTCATTCTCTGTTGTTTCAGCCTGATTCACATACACGGCATACGGAGTCGGATAACGGTCGTTGGTCGTGATGTTCAGGTATTCCTGCCATTGTCTCAGCGTACCACGTCCATACCAGTTGGAGGCATGTGAGAAGTCAGTGGTATTATTGTCTAATGGCGACAATGCACGGATACAGAAACGATAGTTGGTGGAATACTGCAAGTCTTTGAGCAACATGTCGAGCACGTTGGGGCCAACGATGGTGTCGAGAAGCAAGTCGCTGGTGCCTTGGATGCTTTCCCAGGCACTTTCTCCACCGCTGACTTTCGGCTGTAAGGCCATCTGTATCTGGTAGCCAGCGCATTCCTTCACACCATACCAATAAAGGTGTATGGTGTTTCCGTGCGGATATCTTGCATCGAGTCCACTGTTGTAGGGGTAGTCAGCACCCTTGCCACGTGTGTTGTCACAAATGAACATGGTCATGAACTCCCTGTCGGTGCCAGGAGCTGCTTCTTCATCGTCCTTGCAAGAAACCATCAAAGCTGAAGAAACTGCAACAAGGAGAAGCAATATGATGTTTAGAATCTTTTTCATATCTTTGTGAATTCAATATTATTAATAACCATAATAATTCTTATAGGCACCGGCTGAGCGTTGAATAGCCAGATTGGGATAGGGGATGATGTAGCGTACTACCGGCAGTTCTGCAGCTGTAGGTATATGCGACGGGAACGGGGTCTGGATACCATTGTTGATAATCCACAGATTGTTGCCGTCATCACAACGGATGAAGCCGTAGAAAGAGTATTTGCACTGATCTTTGGCCGACCCCGTGTTGTTGTCACCCCATTGGTAGAAATCGGCATAGTTCCAAGCCTTAGCAGAGAAATTACCTCGAGTGATGGCACTGGTAATAGGCTGGCTTGTAGCACGCTTGTAGGCATTATAGATGCGCAGGCTCTTCTGTGACTGATTGGGATATTTTTGGATGACATTCCCCGCATCGTCTACATAATAGCCATAGAGTTGTGCCCTGTACATGCGCAAAGCGTAGGCGTTGGCCTCCTCAATCTTGTAAGGATGGTAATAGATACGCTCGGGCAGGTTGTCAATGTAACCTTCTTCGACGTATCCGTCATGCTCGTTGATGGCATCTTCATAGCCTGTCAGTCCATTTGCGTTCTGCATACCAACGGAATAGTAGCGTAGGAAACTGTAGACAAGTTCCTCTGCATAGGTGTTGGTACGAACGAGGTCGCGCCAGCGTGAGTTCTCACCAGCAAATTCCCATTTGCGCTCATCCAGCACAGCCTTCTGGAAAGCTTCCTTTGAAGCACAAGACTCAGCATAGTAGGCAGAATCTCCATTTTCAAAAGCACGGTTATGGACGGTGGTCAGACATTCTATTGCCTTGTCTGTAGGACCATTGTTAAGTTCGTTGGCTGCCTCGGCGTACATCAGCAGCACATCAGCATAGCGCATGTATGGATAATTGATACCCGTGCTTCCAGTTGTGATGTCTCCTAAGGCAGAACCTTCTGGAGTCCATAGTTTCGACCACTTGTTGTTATGTACGGTATAGTCGTTGCGGATGTAAACAGAGTCGGCCAAGTTTCCGTCAGCATTTGTGAAATAGGAATAATACCACAAGCCATTCACAAACTCACGGCGCAAGTCGCCATTGCGGAACAAGAAACGATAGAAGGCACTCAGACGTGTACCACCACTTGCAGCTCCCCATGGGCCAACAGTTTTTCCTTCATATGCAGAGTAGGTTGGACCTTGGATGTAGCCGATGTTACCTGTGGACTCCTTAGCGAATGGAATCTCGAAGATGGGGTCGTCGTTATTGGCAGTCAGATAGTTGCACTCGTTGACAAATACATCCTGATAGCTGGCAATTAATTTGTGAGTACCAGAAGAGATCACAGAGTCGGCATACTGCAGGGCAATCTTATAGAAGTTCTGATAGTCAGAAGGACGCTGCATGATGCCATAGCTCTTCGGGTCGTTCTTGTCTGGACGCAGCGAATAGCCACCTGCCGTCAGTGCGATGCGGGCAATAAGTGCCTGTGCAAACTCCTTTGAACAACGTTCAACGGTAGTGCTGCTTGTCGAAGACATGTAGCTTGATGCCTGCTGAAGGTCTTCAATCAGTGTCTTTTGAATCTCCTCACGATCCTTGATGGGGATGATGAAGTCTGTACCATGGATTGTCGACGGCTCGAGTGTGAAAGGAACATCACCGAACATCACCACAAGGTCGTGGTATGCCATAGCGCGAAGGCAACGAGCTTCGCCAATCCACTGCATGTACTCGGCGTCATTCGTGTTGTATAGCTCACTACTTTCTGCCGATTTGATGAACTTATTGCAATACTCAATCAGATTATATGCAGCAGTCCAAAACTTATAGATGTCACCACCTTGGTCGTCGCAGTCGAAACGGGCGTAAGTGTTGTGTGCGTGGGCATTGTTGGAACTGATGACCATATCCACATCGCTATTCAGATTGAATTTGCTCAGGTAGGCATCGCCATAAAGGTCGTTCACCAACGCCTGGGCATAAACACCGTTGAGGGCACGTGACACCTCGCTCTTCTGGCTGAAGACGAATTCCTCAGTGTAGGCTGACGGAGCCTCTACATCCAGATAGTCATTACAGGATGTCAGCACCATTGCTGCTACGCCAGTCAATAAAATATGCTTGAATTTCATATCTGTCATGTTGTTTTAGAATGTGATGTTTGTACCGAATACGAAACTGCGGGCGCGCGGATAACGGTTGTAGTCCATTCCGCAGGTCAGACCTGTCTGAATGTCCACCTCGGGATCGTAGCCCGAATAGCCTGTGATAATAAACAGGTTAGACGCAGACACATAGAAACGTGCCTTGGAGATACCCGCCTTCGAGGTTAGCTTCTTGGGAAGTGTATAACCGAGGGTGATGTCAGAACAACGCAGGAACGAACCGTCTTCGATGAAGTATGACTGAGTAAGCTTCGTGGTCACGTCAGTCGGATTCCATAGAGTTCTGTTAACATTGCCACGTTTGTAGATGTTTACGCAGTCGTCCACATAATAGAGTTTGTAGAGAATGTCACCCTTCGTACCGGTCAGGCTACCATCGATATCGTTGTACTGCCAACCATCCTTGAACTTGTCAAGCACGTTGTAGAACTTCTTGGCATTCTTCTCGGAAGACGAGAGCGTGTAAGAGGTTGCATTATTGATGTCGAAATCGAGCATGTAGGTGAAGTTGGCTGTGAAGTCGAAGTTCTTCCACTGACCACTCAGACCGAAACCTCCTTGAATCTTCGGGTTGGTGTTACCAATGACGGTACGGTCGTTCTCTGTGATGCGGCCATCACCGTCGAGATCCTTGAACTTGATCTTTCCAGGCAAGGTAGCTATACCCGAGTTGCTGGTTCCTGAAACATCATTGATGACAGTTACATATCCGTCCTCGCGAGGGGCACAGTTGTTAGATGTGCCATTGTCGGCTGCGGAAGAACCCCAAGGAACGGCTTGGTAGTTGTTCAGCGGGTCGAAGTAGAACTCATCGAACGAGTACAGGCCGTCGTAGACGAAGCCATAGATAAGGCCCACTTCATCACCAACCTTCAAGCAGTAGTCGTTGTAGCTGGACTTCCAGCGGTCGTTTTGGTCCCAAACCACATCATCGGTGCCATTCAGCTTGTCAATCTTCTTCTTGTTCCATCCAAAGTTGACATTGGCAGAAAGCACGTAGTCCTTGCCTTGCAGGATGTCTCCAGTGATGCTGAACTCGATACCCTTATTAGTTACCTGTCCGATGTTCTGCATCTGGCTGGTATATCCGATGACTGAAGGCAGATCGGATTTGTAGAGCAAGTCGCGAGTGGTGTTCCAATAGACTTCAGGCGTGATGGTGATGCGTCCATTGAAGAGCGAAATGTCGGCAGCCAAGTTGCGGGTGATAGTCGTCTCCCATTTGATGTCATGGTTGGAGAACTGTGATCCGCCGTTGTTACCATAATATTGCTCACCAAATGGTGTTACCTCGCCGAAACCGGGGCCACCAGTGGAATTGATGGAATAGAGCACGCGCCACATGTCGTTGTTGATGCGGTTGTTACCCGAAAGACCCAGAGCGGCACGTAGTTTCAACTGGCTAATCCATTCAATGTCTTTCATGAAAGGCTCCTCAGAAACCACCCATGCTCCAGAAATTGAGGGGAAGTAACCCCACTGGTTGCCGGGTGCGAACTTTGTGGAACCATCAGCACGGAATGTTCCAGACAATAGGTAGCGGTGCTTGTAGTTGTAGTTGGCCTGACCGAAGAACGAAGCTGTGCGGTCGGGGGTGTTCAAACCAGAGGTTGAGAGATATGGTGTACCGAAGCCCATATTGTTCCACGCCTCACGAGCTGTGAATGCACGTGGGAAATAGCGGTTCATCACATAGTTGCTGTTGCCTTGCGAGTGGTGGATTTCCTGACCAATCAGGAACGACCAATTGTGCTCTTCCTTCATCGTGAAGTTGTAGGCGGCAGTGTTGGTCCACACATAGCTGAAACGCTTGTAGTTGGTGAGTTGCGCCACCGGTTGGTTGTTATGGCTTTGACCAAGTTCGGTCAGTGCGCCATAGAAACGGTTCTGGTCATACCACTGCAGACCGATGGTGGCCTCAGAGCGGAGTGTCAGACCTTTAATGGGCTTCCAGTCGAGTGCAATACCATTAGTATAAGTATAGGTGTGCTTGATCAACTGGTTGATGGCAATGTCGTTCTTTGGGTTGGTGTAGGTGAAGAGTTCTTCCTCATCGGGGTCGGCATAGGCGGGATCAACATATCCGAACTCACGCAAACCATTCGTGGGGCGATACTTCAGCACATCGATGATACCACCCGTACCGATATTGTTACCACCGGCACCATTGTCGCGACGGTAAGTGAATTTCGGGTTGAACTGAAGCGAGAGATTCTTGTTAATCTGTACGTTGGTCTTAAAGTTGAAGTTGGTGCGGCGCACGCCAGAACCGAGAATGATACCCTTGTCTTCACTCTGGGTGAGCGAGGCGTTGAACTTAACCTTCTCCGAGCCACCACCGATGGTGACATTGGTGGAGTAGTTAATCGGTGTTTCGCCCATCACCTCATCCTGCCAGTCGTGAGAGGGCAGGGTGGAGTACATGTCAAGGTCGTAGGGGTTACCGAAGTTTGAACGGAAAAACTTACCATTCGAGGAACGCGTACCATTACAAGAGTGCCACTGGTATTGGTAGTTGGCGAAGTCTTGGGCGTTCATCAGGTCGAGTTTCTTCGACAGATGGCTGATTTTGAGGTTGCCATCGAAGGACACTTGCACGTTGCCCTCTTTGGCAGACTTCGTAGTCACCACAACTACACCATTACCACCTTTTGCTCCATAAATGGCGGTCAGAGAGGCGTCCTTCAGAATGTCAATAGATGCAATGTCACCTGGCGGAATATCATTGATGTTGTCCACTTGGAAACCATCAACAATATAAAGAGGTTCATTGGACTGGGTGACAGACGTACCGCCACGCACACGAATGTTGACATCGGCACCAGGCTGACCGTCAACGGTGGTCACCTGCACACCCGAAATCTTACCCTGCAGGGCAACGGCGGCAGATGTTACTGGAACGGCGGCGAGTTTTGCACCCGAGACCGATCCCACAGAACCGGTTAGGTCTTTTCGCGCCTTGCTGGTGTAGCCAACAACGACGACCTCATCAAGGGCGGCATTGTCATCTTGCAACACGACTTGCATGTTTGCCGCAGCAGTTACTTCTTGTGTCACCATACCTACGTATGATATCACAATCGTCTTCGACTTGTTCAACTTCAGGGTGAAGTTACCATCCAAGTCGGTCACGGCTGCATTCTTGGCGTCACCTTTCTCTACTATGGTCGCACCGATAATGGGCTCGCCGGTAGAGTCTGTGACGGTACCTTTGGCTGTAGTTTGCGCTACCGCGGTTCGTGCAACCAAGAGCAGACACAATAAGAGTGTCGTTCGAATAATGCTCTTCATTTTAACAGACATAGATTTAGTAGTTTTTAATTAATATTGTTTTGTATTATTGCGCAAAGATAATAAAAAGATTTGAAAAAAATGCCCAAGTTAAAGATAAATATTCGCAAACGTTTGCGTTGGACAATAAAAAACACTTGGCAGATTGTACCACCAAGTGTTATTTGTTATTAAAGGGTGTAAGGATGTGACTATAGCCAGTTATTTGGCCATCTTTTTCCCATTGATGATGAAGACTCCTTTCGTGGGGACCTTTATACGTATACCCTGCAGATTGTATACTGCATCATCAGCCTTGGAGGCGTTGCCAGTGCTGGCACTTTCAATGCCTGTTACGTTTTCGGCTTCTACTGCTTCGCTAAGCCCGCCCATTTCATTGGCTACCCTTACAGCGTATGTGACCGACTTGTCGTCAATCGTATAGGAAGGTGTGATAGTGAAGTCTACCACTTTCCCGTTCTTTACGATAGCCCAAAGCAATGCATAGTTGCTGTCGTCCCAAGTCAATTCCGCACCGTCAATCTTCACATTGGTGGGTGCTGCAGCTTGTTCTGTGGCCATTGTGGGATACCAGTCGCCATACATCTCGCGCATGTCGCTGGCTGCCTGAGCTTCTTCGGCTGTCAGGCGTGGGTCGTTCTTGTGGCCGTCTCCAAAGGTAGTCTTTCTTCCGCTCAAGTCAATTTGGGACCCTGTGCTGGTCATTGAGTTCCATTCGGCAAAACGTGCAGGCCAACCGTTGTTCATCTCGCTCCAGCCGATGGCCGATGGCACAACGTTCATCTTTGTATCGATGAAAAGGGCGATAGGCGTTCCGCTGCCCCATGGGCGTCCGAGTGTGTAGTTACCCGAAACACCATTGCCATCACCATTGATGACGCAATCCTTGAACACCCAACCTTTGGCGGCGGGCTTGGAAGGAACGGCAGCATAGCCGCCTGCTACTTGGAGCAGTTCGATGCCATTGAAGAAGATGTCGCCCTTGCCACATAAATAATCGGTACGCCCGCGCACGATGCCACCCTCGAAATAGTAAAGGCCGCGGTCGTTATTCGACGTCCATGTGTCTTGATAACCGTGCAGACGCACGTTCTTGTAGATGTTCTTCGTGCCTCTGTCGTGGATGACGATGTTGCGTCCCAAGGCATCACCTATGCCGCTCTTGACCGTCAAGTCTTGGAAATAGAGGCCGCTCACATTTGGCTGAATCTGCAGCACGTCGCTCTTGCTGATGCCGTCATAGACGCTTGTGGTGCCAAATTGGCCTGCATAAGTCTTTGCATTAGCCAGATTGTTGGTGATGATGACACCATCTCGGCTTTCACCGATGAGCGAGATGTTCGAACTGCTCAGTTTCGTGGTGGCGCTGGGATAGCTGTTGCCGTCGTCGCTGCTGATGGTTTCAGTGGTGCTCAAGGGCAGGGTATAGGTGCCATTCTTCACGAAGATGCGGAAGCGCACATTCTTGTCACTACGACTGTCGGCGGCCTTGATGGCAGCCAGCAATTCATCCACATTCTCTACCACAGCATCGTAAAGGCCTTTCTGCACGGCCGGACGTTGCATGGTGGTGAAGGGAATGATGATGTCGTCAGCGATGAAGTTGCCGGTCAGGTCGCTCACGCCATTTCCTGTCAACTGGAATTCATAATTTGAACCGTATTCCAATCCCTTATATTCGAATGTGATGGTCTTTCCACTGACCACCGGAGTCAGTTCCTGGTAAAGCGCCGAGCTGTTGTTGGATTCAGTTGACATAGGAATGGCCACGATGGCATTCGCATTCTCAGCTATTTTCACATGTTCGTCAAAGGTGAGCACAATCTTGCCAGAGGCAGACACATTCGTGGCATTCTTGGCAGGAACGCTGGAAATGAGCGTGGGGGCTTTGCCGTCATCAACCAACTTCGGCGTTCCGGTGATGAAGAACATGGCCAGCGTGTTGCCGTCGTTAGCGGATGCTGTGCCGTCAATCTTGGATGTCTTGTCGGCCAGCATGCGGATATAGAGTTCTTTTTGGTTGTTGGCTTCAACAGGGAGTTGCTCGTGGAACGAGGCCGCATTCTTGGCACCTTCCATCGTGATGCTGCCAAACTGGTGCCATTCTGTGCCGTTGAGGCTGTATTCGGCATTGTAGGTCTGGTAGGCATTGTAGTTGTAGAGCATCTCGAACTGCACATTGATTTGCTCGAAAGCCTCAGCATTGATTTTGGTCTGCCAGTGCCAGTTGCCCACGTCGCCGTTCTTGCTTCCTGTACGCCAGTTCACGGCAGCTCCGGCAAAACTCTCATAGCCGCCTGCGGCAAGAGCCGACTTGTCGAGCCATCCGCTGGTTTCACCCGTCTCGGTATTCACCAAGTTCAAGGCATCACCATCGTTGTCTGCTGCGGCAAAGTCTGCCTTGCGCCCGTTTCCACCAGCTTGGTAGAAGTCCCAACCGGCAATGATGTCGACCTGAGCGTAGTTGGCTGTCAGGCTGATGTTCTCAGTCATGGAGACCACCTTCGAGTTGACAGTCTCGCCATCGCTCCAGTTGGTGAAGGTGACGAGTCCCTCATATTGGTTGGCAGTCATCTCAACGGTCTGTCCTTCCTCATACATCTGTTTGCCGTCAACCATTGTGGGAGCGGGGTTGAGCGCCACCATATAATCGTTGGTACCATCAACGGTCAATGCCAGTTCGTAGGTGTTCACCTTCTTGAAGTTTGCGGTCAGCGTCTCGTTAGTAGTTACAGTATAATTGAACTTGGCTTCTGTGGAAACCACCTCTCCTGTGGCGTTGGTCCAATTCACGAAGTCGTAGCCGAAATTCTCCACCGCCGTGAGCGTCACCTCGCTACCTGCCTCGTATTCATCGGCCATCGGATAGGCTTTGGTGCTGCCTCCAGCCTCGGGAGAGGCAATAGTGGTCAGCGTGAAGAGTTCCACATCGGCTTTCTCACCATTGATGAGGCCTTCGATGGTCACTTCGCCAAAAGCACCTTCCTTGCCGCTGTTTGTGCCAACGGTGGAGACAAGGTGGAATCCGTCGCCAGAGGTGAGTGCGGCTTGTTGCTCAGCGGTTAGTGTAATCTCGTATTTATAGATGGCATTGGCGTCGTATGGCTTATTGTTTTTGGTCTTTCCAGAGCGCAATGCGGTCCATGTGCCGAGTGTAGTGGGGGCGTTCCCCTCAGCATAGGCTGAGATGGTGATGCCGTTCTCCACATCGGTGCCACAACGGTTGACATAGCCCGTCAGCTTTGTGGGTGTGAAAGTGAGGCCTGAGGCAGGTTTCACGCTCCATTCCAAAGAGGTGGTGGAGCCTGAGGGCCTGAACTTGATGCCCGTAGTCACCTTCTCGGCATCTCCGTCGGTGATGTTGGATGAGCCTGTAATCTCGGTGTCACCGCTATTGAAGGCGATGAGGGAGAACACTTCTTCGGGTGTTGCCGTGTGGGCGTTGGTGTTCGAGGGGTCTTTCATGTCCCACACCACTTTGGCTTCTTGGTTCTTATAACCAGCGGCATCGGGGTGTTGTTCCACTTTGATGGAATACACGTATCCGCCTTTGGAGTTGATGGCCACGTAGCCTCGTTTCACATCGGTTCTCGTGGCGGTGTAACTATTCTCGTTGATCAGGTCGTCACCTCCGTTGAAATTGTAGGTGAAATAATTGGGATAGCCCACCACCGTTACCACGTCTTGGGTGGAGACGACGGGAATCTGGAGGATGGTTCCCGAGTTGCATTGGGCATTGTTTCGGCCAACGGAATTGAGTTTTCCGCTTGTAGCGTCTACGAACATGCTGATGCCGTCAACGGTGGAGGACAGCGTGCCGGTCTTCCCTTCAAAATTGGTGGCGTCGCAGATGCCTACCGGTAGGTTGTTCTGCCAACTCCATTCTGCAGTCACGACATTGTCTGCATGAGCAACAACTGTGCTCAACGTCATGAAGCAGAGGGCGATAAATCTTTGTAATTGTTTAGTCATACGTAATTTGTTTTAGATTGGTTTGTTTTTAATGTTTGCTTTGCAAAGATAATCCTTTTTTTTGAATTATCGCCATCTTTCTCATTGTTTTCGCTTGAGAAGCCAAAATAGCATGAGCTGATGGTGAAAAACGCCACTACACCTTATATTATATAAGGAGCTTGCTCAAAGACCATCTCTGACCGCCTCAAAGGATATCTCTGACACGATTAAAGCTATGCTTTGAGGGGCTCAGAAGCCACATGTAAGACCCTTAGATGCCACCTCTAACAAAGCGTTCTGATGCATTTCAAAAATGAGGCGCCCCTCTTCGAAAAATGATGGTCACATGCTTAGCGTGTAAAACACGCACTGTCATTTGTCCCAATTTGTTGCATTCCGTTGGCAGCCAGCGTCCTACAATAAAAGAGCACCCCCGCAATCACGGAAGTGCTCTTTGGTTTATTCGACGGCCCAATGCCATTTGGTTGGAATTATTTCACGATGTACTTGCGGCCGTTCTTGATAACGATACCCTTGAAGTTGCTGTTCACCTGCTGGCCAGCCAAGTTGTAAATCTTGCCGTCAGCAACGGTGTTCACGTTCACCTCGCTGATGCCAGTAACGATACCATCAGCTACGGGATAGATTTCGTAAATGGGTTCTGTCATCTTAGTGGTCTGATAAATCACGGCAATACCCTTCACCTTGGAGGCAGGACCTACGAGAGCAGCAAGTTTTTCGTTTTCGTAAGCAGCCAAGTGGAACTGGTTGTAAATCTGAATCTGGTCGTCGCCCGACTTGGCATAGTACTTGGGCTTCTCAGCTTCGTCGCTGACAATCTCGTCGATTTCAATTTCCACGAGGTCGCAGATGTAGTTGGGTACAGTGGCGATGGTGGCCGATACGGGAACTGCATCGCTGCCATCAGCAAACGTAAGCTGGCTGTCGTTGGTTTCGGCATAAGCGCTGGCTTGTGGCAGACCGTTGTAAACGCTGTTGGTCAGCATGATAGTTCCGTTCACGATCTTGTTGGTCACGAACTTCTCACCGGCAGTATTATTATTACGGAAGTCGAAGCACATAGCACCGCTGGCGTCGCGCACATAAGCCTGAATGTTGCCGTTATTGGACTTCCATGCATAAAGCACTTGGGCATCAGTCAGAGTCAACTCGGCTTTTGTATCTTTATCGAGAGCCTTCAGGGCGGCGATGTTGGCAGCCTTTATTTGGGTGGGTTCCTGCTTGGTGAAGGTTTTTTCAACAACATTGCTGGTGTTGCCTTCCACATCTTCCACGTAAGCCTTTACCGTAGCTGTCTCAGTCAGTTCGAACGGGTCGGAATAGGTCTGGACGGTTGAACTGGTCTTGGGATCACTACCGTCGATGGTGTAGTAGATGGCAGCATCTTCATCAGAACATGTAATGGTTACAGTGGTCTTGTCGGTGAATTCAGCCGTACCTGAGATAGTTGGAACAGGAACATTAATAACGTCAGAAGTGATGCTGACGAGGTGACAGCTGGGACCACCACTGGGGCCGGATACTTCTGGCGTAGCAGTACCGTTCTTCACATACATCTGAAGAGCACCTGTCACTACGACTAGGTCTCCTACATTTATTTTGCCTGCATCGGTAAAGTCCTTGTTTTCAAGGTCTTTGCAACGGTAGACAGTTAGCACAGGGCTACCATTTTTGCTATCAGCGATAGTGAATGTTGCATTGCCATAACCATCAGGTTTGGGTGATATATCTGTAATTTCAACAATATATCCCTTTACATTGAAAGCAGCCTTATTGTCAACGTATGAAGTTGATTCAGTTCCTAAAGCATTGATTTTCTCAAGTGCTTCTGCAACCGACAGTTCTGTGGCAGGAGCAGCTTCTTCTTTTACAGTTAGAGTATATTCTGCATAGCCAGCCTCATACTCATCATTACCAGCAAATTCAGCCTTGATAACAGTCTTACCAGCAGCCTTCAATGTAATTTCTCCATTGTTGTCAATGGTAGCTACGCTCTCATCCGAACTGCTATAGGTGACGGTGAGGTTGTTCGTGTTGGTCAGAGTTGGGAAGTTGTTGTCTTCTGCGCCAATGGTAACAGTTCTCGACGAAGTACCCCAAGAGAGACCTGCGGGCTTCTTGCTTTCACCACTGTATAGCTTGAAATCATCCATACGTACATTGGAACTGCTGTTAGCTGTAAAGGTAATGCTGATTTCCGTTGCCCCATTGTTAATAGTGATGGGATAGGAGTAGTCATTCCCAGAACTCGTCTTTTCGCCAACAGTTGCACCTGTAGCGGTTACATCAACCTTACCATTGTTAGATTTCAGGGCTAGTGTAACTGTTCCGCTTGCACCATTCAGAGGAATCTTAGCAGTAAAAGAACCGCCACTTTTAGCCAGCATCAGCTCGGGAGCTACACCACCAGCCAATTTTTCGTTATATACGGCAGTACCGCTCTTATAACTATTGTCATCATTTAAAACTGTACCCGTGAAGGTATAGTTCGGATTAGCACCAGCAGGATTTGTTCTCGGTTCCCATCCAGTCCAATCTTCTGTCCAGATGTTTGTCTGTGCAAATGTGCTTCCGCAGAGCATCATCAGCAGAGTGATTAATGAAAAGCGTAAAAGTTTGTTCATAATAATACTTGGTTTTAAATGGTTATAAATGTATATATGCGCAAAATTACAAAATATTTTGGAACTACGCCACATATTTATAGATAAAAGTGGTTAAAAAAGAAAAAGTGGGGTCACACAATGGCTGTGCGCCCCCACGATTTGGGTTTTGCCGTATGGTTTTATTGCCAAGCTTCTTTCACGGATATGTATCTGCCGTTGGGCAACCGTTTTTTGCAAATGATGATGCCACGATAGTTCTTGTTGATGCGCATGCCTTGCAGATTATAGTATTCTATGCCGATGGGCTGCAGGTCTTCGATGTTGGCAACTGCTGTTGTGCCTTTTGTTCCCGCCAACGTGATGCTCCACACCACTTGCTTGCCCTGCGGTGTGAAGGTGATGCTGCTTTGGGCGGGCGTAGACAAGCCGATGTCGTAGGATTTTGTTGTGAAATTGCCCGATGCGTCTTTACGGGGAAACATGTAGGTTGACGAATCGAACTCCTCGCCATTGAGTTCTCCAAGGTATGCATCTGCCTCTGCATAGTTGTCGTAGCCTGTAATCATCATTTTGTTGATGTATACGTTCTGCGGCAGGTTGATGGTGTATTGCACGCCAGCCGAATATTTCACACCATCGTTCTTGCCTGCTTGATAGGCCTTGCTTTTCGTGTTGGTCACCGTGATGTTGTCGTTGAATTCCCAAGAAGCGGTAGTGTTGTTCCCCGTGTTGGTGGTTTGCGAGATGGTGTACGCCACGTCGTTTTGTTCTTCTTGTTCGTCATCGTTGGCATCTTCGTTGATGGCAGCCACAGTTTTGCCTGTTGCTGGGTCAACATAAGCGGGATAGTATTCAGCCACATCCTCTTCGGCGTCAGCATTTTCTTTGAGCATGATGTCTTGCACAAGACTGTTGGCATAGACTTCCAAGTTGGTGTACCACTTCTTCGAGTCAATGGTGTAGAGTTTGGCGTCGTTGGCATCATTGGGATTCAATCCGTTGGCACGTTCCCATTCATCGGGTATGCCGTCGTTGTCGGTGTCAAACCCTGCTGGGTGTGAGCCGGTTCCGAAGTTGGCTTCGGTATATCCGTTTACATCGGAAACCAAG
>ODAI014010479.1_pt1 | contig 22838 bp, 24 predicted proteins | sample 1539321 | NCBI WGS metagenome assembly ODAI01 (sample SAMN02144231, study PRJEB22623) | gut metagenome | biome: sheep rumen | host: Ovis aries | place: New Zealand | reverse complement strand
AGATATGACTTCAATTCTGTCGGAAAATATATAGACTGCCGGTGGATTTCCTTTGTCCCACTTTGTATGAATACATGCGTTCTGCCAAGCTTCTTTAAAACTCGCCATATCAAAAAGCTTTTCTTCCTGCCGTCTATGGTTTCCCATCACAACCGAGGTTTCATTAATAGATTCCATATAATCAAGCACTTTATCTACAGCAGTAACCAGGCAGGTTCCACCATATTCATTCCGCTTTATGATATTCGTCTTATCCTTTCCGGCAAAAGTAACAACCTTTATCGATATATCATTCTCATCAGCCAATAGATATGCCATCAGATTATACTTACCATCACTGTTTTTCAAACCTGTATTATCCTCAAATGTACTCTGATCAACAGTCAATCCTGCAGTTACATAAGTAATCTTAAGTTTATTGAATGTAAGAGTCTGATGAGGTGAAGGAATTAACGTAAGTATATCTGATGAGATCTGCTTATCCATCAATTCTCTCAAAGCCGCAGGACTTAATTCTCTATCCTCATCAGCCGATCTCATATAATAGCGACCATATGCGGAATAAGGTTTTTCATAGCCACGTACTTCAATTCTTATAACATCCTTTTCATCTACTAGTTCATGTTCTATCGTCGGAATAATCTGAGGTTTAAGATAGATAGCTATAGCTTGCGATATCTCTCTGAGCGTTCTATCGCCTATCTGCTGCCCGACTACATCTCCATTATCTTTTATCCCAAAGTACAATACTCCATACCCATTCTTATTAAGCATAGATGCAAGTGAGATTATACCTTCTCTAAGTTCACCCGTTGTCTTCTTATACTCTATCTTTTCTGTTTCAACACCAATATTCATGAATCTATACCTCCTGTTAGTCCTTTGCCTCCTCATTCACATTATAGCATAAATATTTTCTTTTTGCTACTTTATTTGCTACTTTATTTGCTACTCTTTTTGCTACTCTTTTTGCTACTTTCTTTACAAAAAGAAGAGTTCTGCCTCAAAAGAAGCAGAGCCCTTCAGTTCCATGATTCCTAACTCACTTTTTCTTCTTCCCCTTATATCTCGCCATCAGAGACAAAAGGTCATACTTGCACATATCAGGCTTTGTTTCCATGAGTTTCTCCTGCGTAACCAGACAAGGATTCTTGCGAAACCTGTCATTACGCTCACCACAGCTCCAGCCAATCGATGCCATATATAAGCACCAGCGTCTGTGCTCAAGTGACGCAAGCGCATAGGCAAAAGAATCTTCACACATCTTCTTAAGTACTTCATCTTCTGTTCCATTCATGCGCCAAGCACCAGCATGATAGACCATCAGTTTTCCCTCTTCGCCAAAGAGTTCTTCCAACTTTTCATCCAAGTTTACATTGCACTCACTAGCAAGAGCAGGCAGTATCATATCCTTCACCTCATCGTGACAGGCAGCCGCCTTGCTTGAAGAACGCTTAAAAAGCCTTATGTTGTTCCACTCACGCTCACTATCGCCCTCAGGACCGGCGCCAGAGTCTGTATCACCAGAAATTATAGCGATATTGTTGTAGATATGATTATAATTCTTCGCACGCTTATCAAGCTCCCTGCTGATTATCATATTCAGGTCGATAACACAGCTTCTGTCATCGATTATGCCGACATCTGCAAATGCGTCATGCTCACTTGAGATATAGCTCGCAAGTCTTCTATCTGCATCCATACGTATAAGAACAGGTGCACCGATACCATCATATCCGAAGATTTCCGCTACCTGCATAGCGCAGTCAACAGACAGATCCACATTCTCAAATGTTATGACTGCGTAAGTATATGGCAGTTTTCTTTCTCTCTCTCTAATTGCTGCATAGAAATCCCTGTGTCTTGCATCGGCTGATATGAAGTTCACTGTCAAAACTCCATCTGCGACATCACTCTTAAGAGTCATGCTGCTATCTTCAAAGTCAAATACACCTACACCAAACTGTCTTATAAAGTGATGCATCTTGTCCCTGATATCAGAATCATACACATCTATGATGATCTTGTTTTGCTCATGAACTACTCCAAGGTTCATCGCCTGCAAAACAGCCTGGCTTCCCATCTCGCCAAGTCCTGCAACAAGAAGGTGAACCGTCCTGTCTTTAAGCAAAGTATCAGTTCCTTCATAGATCTTATGTAGCGGATGATCACTATACATGCGACGGATCTGCATCTCAGGCATACTTATGAGTTCAAGGTCATAATAAGCTTCAGTACCGGCAATCTTATCATAATAAGTCGATACAAGACGGCTTATCCCCTCCTCCTCACAGCGGCACGACACCTTCGCACCTGGCATAAGCCTTACTTTATACGAACTGTCGGATTCATTGAGTCTGAAAAGCTGCAGCAAAGAGAAGTTCCTTATGGATGATTCCTCAAAAAGTATAACATTCACAGCCTTTGAAGCACACATCTTGTCAAGTTCTTCTCTAAGGTCTTCCTCCGACATCTTAAGCATATCCACATTATGCACTGTAAAGCCCGCCTTATTAAGCCTGTAGACCTCTTCATTATCAATTGCTTCAGCTGTGATTATATGAATTCTGAAGCGCTTATTAAGATTACCCTTGCTATTAGCGATCATAAACTTAACATCAGCATTATATCCGAATATAAGTATATGCCCTTCCTTACCACCCTTTCTGAAGCCCACCATAAAGCGAAGCATACGCTCTAAGAACTTATATACGAACGATGCGGTACAGTAAGGTGCTGTGAAAACAGCTATACAGTAGGCATAACCTACACAACGGTTCTTAAGGCTCGGATTGGCGCTTATGAAGGCAACCACATCCTTTATCGTAACTGTAGCCTTAAAAGCGAACGCATTGATACCGTTTTGAAGTACCAAAAGGAACTTGAAAAAAGGATCGTAACTGCTATAGTATATCCATCCCTGCAAAGCAGCGATAAAGAACGATATTATCGCTAAAGCAAGTAAAAAACTGGGACGTTGTTTCTTCTTCATCAGTTCTCCTCCATCTTCTCGCCAAGGCACTTAAGGTATGCCCTTGCAGAATCGACAAGCTGCTTTGCTGTATACAGAGGGAAAGAACCCGCCTTTCCATCATAACGATTACATACATACAATTTGTCTGCATCTAAAGCTGCACAAGCAAAATCACCTATATGATAGCGAACCTTGAACTTATCCTTATTCACACACCAGGCTTGAGTCTCATTCCATACAACATAAAAACAATCCTTGTCAGATGAACTCACCACCTCAAGAAGATTAGAATTAGATATATCCGCTTCTGATATCTTCTTACCATTATAATCATCAGAACACTCAAGGCTTAACACCTTGCCAGTAAGTCCATTGCCATCAAACTCATAAAGCTTAGAATCACGGCAAAGAACCATATATCTCCCATCATATGCAGCATACGCTACAGGCTCATGAGCAAGACCGCTTAACTTAACATCATGAAGAAGCTTTCCTTCTTTTTGATCAAAGATCATCACTCTTCCACTGCTAAGCGCGATAGCGTTACCGAACACCTGACGCACTTCATCTCCATATAGAGATTTATAGTCCAGTGCAGCAGTTACACGCGTATGATTATCGAAGTCATAGAATTCAAAGGTTTCAGTATTATTCTTCTCATCCTTGACATATACACTGATCACGCCTGTGCCTGATACATCATACATACCTGCCTGCGAGGTTCTACCGTCCAGATCCCACTCTGATACCTTACCATCAGCATCTATCTTAACAATCTTCTTTCCATGATCTATGATATTGTAGACACTGTTGCCATCACTTCTGAGACGGTCTATATTCTTTCCTGCATCACAGCCACCTGAGATTTCAGTAACACTCTTTGATTTCAGATCGATACGAACCATCTTGTACTGATAGCTATTACCACAAACCAAAGCTATGACTTGATCCTTGGCAACAGTCTTCGCAGCCTCAACTGTATATCCCTGAAGATCATTAAGCTTGGCATACTCACCTGTCTTATCCTGATAGATATATGTGACAAGTGCACCATCTTTGCTTCCCTCAGGATAAACCTTAGCATTGACAAGTGCATTACTTCCGTCATTGTCACAGGCTAAAACCGATACTATACGATGATCACTTCCCAAAGTCACAGGCGAGAATGCCGCAGTTTTCTCTGTATACTGGATATAAGCAGTATTTGCATACTCAGCTGCTGTCACATATCTTCCCCTGCTATAACTAAAACACTTAAAAGGTGCATCAAACTCCTGTATATGATAAGCATATTTTTTCGGACTGCTGCCTGTGAAACTCTTTACACTCACAACATATTCATTACCTGTATCTGTTGCGAACATGATAAGTCCGTGATCACTGAACGAAACATCTATTGCAAAGTTATCCTTATCTAACGTAATATTACTTATCACAGCACCGGTATCGTAATTAATGAGACTTATAGACTTTCTGCCAACTATTGCAAGCATATTCTCTGCACATCCAGTTTTATCACTCCTAAACAGGAACACTTTATCATCCTGTTTGATACCTGCAGATAGCTCAGCTTTCCATACTTCCTTATCAAGCCCTTCATCATAACGTGTAACATAAGACTTAACATCCGAATCAGCCTGATCATAAATCGTAGTGATAACACTGCCGTCAACCATATGAATCCCAACCTGATTGATAGTTACTATACTTTGCTTTGCTATCGGCACCGATTTACGCAAAGTTGCCTTGCCATCCTTAAGATCATACGAAGCTATCTGCTCCTGCACCTTAGAGTTAAGAGTGTCACTTATGAAGAGATACAGGATATTGTTTTCTGCAGTCTTCACCTCAACCGTATTTTTATAGTTGATATTACCTGCTGTTACTTCACTTAAGTTAGAGCTTGATACTATCTCGCCGCTCTCAGCGTCGATCACATCGATATATATACCTGTTCCTGCGATAGCACTGCCATCCGTAAGATATTGTTTGTCGCTATATACTCTCAAGATATTCTGTCCGTCACAGACTATCTCTATGACCTCATAAGCGTTATCCTGCATCGCTCTCTTCCAGGTAACTTTTCCATCTGAACTGTCTATCCTCCACACAGTCCCATCAGAATTGTATAAGAAGACTTTTCCGTCAGTACCCGGTTCAGAATCACTGACATTATGAGCATAGTCAGGATAAATCGCATCAAAAACTGTACTTGTATCATAAGCCAGACTTCCCGGCTGACCCGTATAAGAAAACATAGTACCACTCTTATCAGTATCGGTACAGATGATACTGTTAAGCTTATTAGATGCACCATACTTAGACGATGCGAATTCCTCATCCTGCGATGTAATCTTCTTAATAAGCGAACCATCTTCAGCCTTCCAGAGGTATATACCTGTATTGTCCTGTGAAACAATACTGTTACCCTTATTGGTATACGAAAGCTTCTCAATAGCAGACTCATGATTAAGCGCATATCTAGGAATCAGCGTTTCCATATCGTATGCTCCCATCTCACGAGAGAGAACATACTCAGCCTCAGGTATCACAGGCTTATCACTATCCCCATAAGGAAGCGCTTCTACAGCCTTCTTAACAGCCATCACGAACTCATTATTCTTATACAGAACCTCTGATTCAGCCGCAAGATGCTCAGCATTTTCCACAAGAAGCTTATTAGTCTTATCAACAAGCTCGGCATACTGATTATTGATCTTATCGTTCTTCTTCTTGATCTCGCTGTTCTTCTTGCTGATAGTAACAGCCGACGCAGTACTGATGATGGTTATAACAGACAAAACAGCAGCTGCAGAGCCATATACAAGGGCTTTTCTCTGAGCCTCACGTCTCTTCTCGCGCTGATACAGATCGTTGAAGTCACACCCGATAAGAGGAGCAGCTATACGAAGGTATTCAGTATTCAACTTCTTCATAGAAGCCTTGAGAGAATCAGCTGTGATGTTGGCAGCAAGAGGTTCAACCTCAACCTTAACCATAGATTCATGACCGTTCTCGTCAACAGTCTTCATATCGGCATACCTAAGAAGCTCAGGAAATGCTTTGTCCGGCTCACCTGAAACAAGAAGTGTTATGATATTCTCATTCGTATCGCCATGCAGCTCACGAAAGTGCATGAGTTCCTTCATGCACCACTTCGACTCCGTATAAGCAGGCGAACATATCACTATCAGAAACTCAGAATCCTCGATAGCGTTGCTTATAGCCTCGCTCAAATCACTGCTTGACTGCAGTTCTGACACATCACGGAATATTCTCCACTTCTCCTTCTTATCAGTGATATTCTTAGGCGGCTTATAGCTCTCTAGAAGCTTCTGAAGGCGTTCAGCAGCCTGCATATCAGGCTCAAGATGTCTATAGCTTATGAATGCTTTGTACTTATATTCTTTCATCGATTTCTCCTCTTTTTTACACTCCATCATATTATATCAGGTAAGAACGACCTTCCGTCCTTTACCCCAGTCACACCCAGGTACTCAGCTACGGTCTGACCTAGATCAGAAAATGTATCGCGTGTCCTTAAGTCCACGCCATGCTTTATATTCTGACCATATATCAGGGCAGGAACATATTCTCTTGAGTGATCGGTAGACGCAGTAGTTGGATCACATCCATGATCAGCTGTTATAACAAGCATATCGTCAGGGCGAAGCTTTCTCATGATACGAAGAAGCGCACCATCGAATTCACGAAGTCCACTTGCATAACCTTCAACATCATTGCGATGTCCCCACAGCATATCGAATTCCACGAGATTAGTATATATAAGGCCTCTTTCAACCTTATCCATATAGTCAAGAGTCACACATATACCATCCAGATTATTCTTAGTATGCGTACTGTCAGTTATACCACATCCGGCAAATATATCCTCTATCTTACCGACAGCGGCAACAGTAAGTCCCGCATCCTTGCAGCACGAAAGCACAGTGCCAGCTTCAGGCTTAAGAGAGAAATCACGTCTATTGGCAGTTCTTACATACCCGCCGCCATCAGCATTTACAAAAGGTCTTGCTATAACTCTAGATACACCATGCTCTCCCTTAAGAATCCCCCTTGCTATCCTGCATATCTCATACTGCTTTTCAACAGGAAATACATCCTCGTGCATCGCTATCTGAAACACACTGTCAGCCGAAGTATATACGATTGGCTTACCAGTCTTAACGTGTTCGTCGCCAAGCCTCTGTATAATCTCAGTACCAGAAGCCACACAGTTTCCGAGAACTCCAGGAACGCCTGTCTTCCTTACGAATTCTTCTATCAAATCATCAGGAAAACCCTCTGGATAAGTAGGAAAGGCACTCTTAGTTATGACTCCAGCCATCTCCCAGTGTCCAACCGTAGTATCCTTACCAGCAGAAGCCTCATGAAGCCTTGCATAACAGCCAATCGGATCATCCACAGGATGAATCTCAGTCATGCCCTCTATACAGCCAAGTCCGAGCCTTTCCATGTTAGGAAGAGATAAACCACCAACAGCCTTAGATATATTGCCAAGAGTATTACTTCCCTCATCACCAAATGCGGCGGCATCCGGAGCCTCTCCCATACCTACACTGTCAAGTACAATCCATATAACTCTTCTATTCTCCATAGCTTATCCTCCATACCAAAAATCGCTGTAAGCACCATGCCTACAGCGATATACATAAGGGTGCCAAAACCCGTATCTCTTAAAATGTTCCGTCAGGAAGAGAATTAATATAATAAACTTCCTGATTAGTTGTTCCTGTCACTTCAAGGAAATCAAGGAGTCTTCTGTAAGCCGCCTTAACATCAGCCTCCGAATCATATAAAGCTACAGAAACAGACTGTCCGTTAGTAAGAAGAGCGTTAATACTGAACTTCGAATCAACCTCAGCCTTCTTATAAAACAAACAGGTATTATTAGCATTAATAGCGCAATTGCCATCCTGTGTAACCACAAACTTATTCATCTTTTATTCTCCTTTTCTCAAAAAGTATCACGGTATATACACACGCTAGATATATTATAACTCTTTGCATCACTCTTGTCAAGGCTCTCACCCTCAAAACCTTATTCCCTTGCTCAATCTAATCGGAATCATTTCCCAATAATTTTCAAGATCATTTCCAGCACTAATGTATCTACCACGCATTTCTACATATTTTTCGAACGATTCAAGTGAATCAAATAACCCATATTTAGTAAGACCTATTTCACTTTTTTTGAACTTCTCCTCAAACACATCTCTATCATTATCTAAATAAGAATAACCTATTACACCTATACAATCATATCCATAAACCGTATCTATTACATAATTATCTTGAATATCAAAATAATTATATGGTGATTCTATCATTAGAATACAAGTATTAATCCCTATACTTTTGCAATACTCATTATATCGTGAAACATAATTATAATCCGGTGAAATTTCAAGCATATCATACATCAAAAACCATTTATTCTCACCTTCAGCAACTAAATCTTCAGCAACGTCATCATTTTCAACGTCTGAAAGCGGCCAAGGTCTATAAGAAAACTTATGATAATTATCAATTATCGCTACAATGTAGCCGGTTTTATACAATTTCATATTATCTCCTTCACGCTTACTTTTCCAAAAAAAATAATTATACTTTCCAGCCCTTAGCAATAAGATACTTATCAGGTATACGAAGCTCAAGTTCCTTTTTAGCTTCACTGAAATAAGCGTAAAAATCAGTACCTGAATACCAGTGTTGACCCTTTACAAGCGATATCCAACGCTTCTCTCCGCATTTGATACTACATCCGATTATACCCTGTTCATAATTGAATACTACTGGAAAATAATCATATGCTACAAATCTTATCTCGAATTGACAATGAGGGATTACGTTAACAACATCATATATCTCCGGATCATCTATTCTGTCTCCCATTACTTCCATTATTATTTTTTTTATTTCTATCGCTTTCTTCTCTGTTTCATTTAATTCCATACCAACAACATCCCTTCCAAACAAAATTTGTAAAGCCATGTTCTCCCAAAAAGAATAATTATGATTTCCAGCCCTTAGCAACAAGATACTTATCAGGAATACGAAGTTCAAGCTCCTTTTTAATTTCACTGAAACAATCGTTAAGGTCAGTATCTGAATAACAGTGTCTGCCCTTTACAAGGAAGATAGACTCCTGCTCTCCGCATTCGATATAACAATCGACTATACCCTGTTCATACTGGAATACTACTGCAAAATAATCATATGCTACAAATCTTATCTTGAATTCATAATGATTGCTTTCGTGAACAACATCATATATCCCCTGTTTATCTGTCCTGTTTCCCATTATTTCCCTTATTTTTTTGCTTATTTCTAATGCTTTCTTATCTGCATCATTTAATACTAACGCCATACCAAAAATCTCCCTCTGGTTTAAGATCTATAAAGTCATGTTCATTCTTATTCCTTAGGATAATCTTAATCAGATTATACATAGGGCTTCATAATCTTCCATATTTCATCGGTAATTCTATCAAGAGGCTCATTCAACTGCTTTCTTTTGGCATAATCATTATCCCATATATAGTATTCTGTCAAGCCTCCCCTTACTGGGTACAATGATTTATATGCCTCTATCACATATTCCATCTTAACTGATTCAATTTTATCAGATTCAAGCATTACAACAACATTTCTTACTATCCTACGAGAATATGAAATAGAATTGTCATGATAGTATTCCAAGAAATCTCTCAATTCAGTAAAAAGTTTTTGTAAAGTCTCAAGATTCATTTTACACACTCTCCTTCGCCATCACTAATTGCGTCGAAAAAATAATTTTTTTGACCTATATTGCCTTCCGACATTGTATACTATAAGTATATTGCAACAATAGCCTTTCGGATCAAAATTAGATTCAATTTCACCCCAATCGAAAACGGTTTTAGGTTTCAATCCATGTTTTTTAAGTATATCATCATGAAATTCTTTTCGCTTAAGTTCCTCATCCCATGAGAGTTCTATATCAGTACAACAAAGTGATATCATACGTAATACTCCATTTTCAAAAACAAGGCTCGCCAGAAATTTATTTTCACCAATTTGAAACGTATCATCTAGGTATATAGCTAGAATTCCGTCTTGATCCTTATAATACGCACTTTTTTTAAATTCTTCAAACGTATATCCTGGCTTAAATACTTCGCCATTTATCTCGATAATTCCTTTTTTTAAATCTGTTTCCATAAGCCCTCCAAATCTATTTTTTCAAGCCTCACACCAGTATAACTTTTTAACTTATAGTATATTGTACTATATGTATTATAGTACAATATACTATAAGTGTCAATACTTTTTTATAAAAAGTGGCATAGTACAAAAAAGACACCTTTTGCACTATGCCACTTAATTTCAACCAAGTATTCCCTTTACATACTCCCCTACATGGGATGGCGATTCCTCACCATACTGCTCAACTATCCTAACAATAGCAGATCCTATTATGATATTATCAGCTATACCCCACATCTTCTCTGCGCTTTCCTTATCCGATATACCAAATCCGATAGCAACTGGAGTATCGCTAACTGACTTTATATTCTCGACTATCTCATCAAGATTATTGGCATACGTCTTTCTGACACCTGTAACACCAAGAGATGATACTACATATATGTAGCCTGAGGCACCAGTAGCTAACTTTCTTACCCTGTCGCCTGATGTCGGAGCGATAAGCGGTATACGGCTCACTCCATACTTTGCACACTCCTCTTCAATCTCATCCTTCTCTTCGTACGGAAGGTCAGGCACTATCACTCCATCCACTCCGCAATCCTTGCAGCGCGCAAAGAACCTTTCCTTGCCATAAGCATATATAGGATTTATATATGTCAAGAACACCATCGGAACCTCAATCTCAGTTCTTAGTTCCTTAACCATCTCAAAGAGAGAGTCTGTTGTAGTTCCTGCCAAAAGTGCTCTTTCGTTCGCACTCTGTATAACAGGTCCTTCCGCAACCGGATCCGAAAAAGGTATACCTATCTCTATAAGCGCACTTCCCGCCTCAGCCATTGCATGGATTAACTTCTTAGTCGTCTCTATATTCGGGTCGCCTCCAGTCACGAAGGTTATGAGATTCTTCTTACCGTTATTCAAAGCATTTTCTATTCTATTCATATATGTTCACTCCTTTGTATCTGGCGATAGCTGCCACATCTTTGTCACCACGACCTGATATGTTGATAACCACTACACTGTCCTTAGGAAGAGTAGGCACATAAGACATCGCGTAAGCAACCGCATGAGAACTCTCTATCGCAGGTATGATGCCCTCCATCCTAGAGAGATATTCAAATGCCGCAACAGCCTCATCATCCGTCACTGGCACGTAACGCGCTCTGCCGCTCTCATACAGCATGGCATGCTCAGGGCCTATGCCCGGATAATCAAGTCCTGCCGAGATTGAATATACTGGAGCAATCTGACCATACTTATCCTGACAGAACAGTGACTTCATGCCATGGAATATACCCACGCTGCCGTTAGCTATCGTAGCGGCATTCTTAGGATTATCTACGCCAAGACCTGCTGCTTCACAGCCTATCAGTTCAACTGATTGATCTTCTATAAAATCATAAAAAGCACCGATAGCGTTAGAACCTCCGCCTACACAGGCAATAACCGCATCAGGAAGCTTACCTTCTGCTTCCATAAGCTGCGCCTTGATTTCCTCACCTATAATCTTCTGAAAATCCCTGACTATCGTTGGGAAAGGATGAGGGCCCATAACAGAACCTATAAGATAGTGAGTATCATCAACTCTTCTTGTCCACTCTCTAAGAGCCTCGTTAACAGCATCCTTCAGAGTTCTTGTTCCAGTCTTCACAGCATGTACCTTAGCACCGAGAAGTTCCATCCTGAATACGTTAAGAGCTTGTCTCTTAGTATCCTCTTCGCCCATGAATATCTCACACTCCATACCAAGAAGCGCAGCAACTGTAGCAGTAGCAACACCGTGCTGACCTGCTCCTGTCTCAGCTATAAGTCTCTTCTTACCCATCTTCTTAGCAAGAAGCGCCTGACCAAGTGCATTGTTGATCTTATGTGAACCTGTGTGATTAAGATCTTCTCTCTTAAGATATACCTTTGCACCACCAAGATCCTCCGTCATATGCTTAGCATAGTAGAGCATCGATGGTCTACCTGCATAATTCTTGTAGAGATCACTAAGCTCCTTCTTAAACTCTTCGTCATCCTTATATCTGTTATAAGCTTCTTCAAGCTCATTGACTGCATTCATAAGTGTTTCCGGCACATACTGTCCGCCGAACTCCATGAATCTTCCTTTTTTCATAATCATCCTACCTTTCTGACTTTTTCTACGAATCTTTTCATCTTACCTGGATGCTTCACTCCATCGGTCTCTATACCCGAGCTAACATCAACAGCATAGGGTTCAAGAACGTTGACTGCTTCTTCAATATTGCTTTCATCTAACCCGCCTGCGAGGAAATAAGGTCTTTTGATGCATTTTATAAGGGACCATTCCCACGTTTTTCCATCTCCAGCACCGCCGTCAAGAAGGACCATATCGGCCACACTTTGATTTGCAACCTCTATATCTTCTTTGCTTTCCACCTTAAGAGCCTTTATAACAGGCTTATCGATAAGTGCCTTCAGTTTTCTTATATAGTCGTCATCCTCATGCCCGTGAAGCTGCGCGATATCTATTATGCCTCTTGATAAGTATTCATAAACCGTATCGACACTTTCATCGACGAATACTCCAACAGCCTCTATTCCCGGAGCAAGCATGCTCTTCAATCTGTATGCTTCAGAAGGACTTACATATCTTCTGCTTTTTTTCGCAAATACAAATCCGATATAATCAGGTTTCAACTCGTTGGCAACTAAGATATCTTCACTTCTTCGAAGACCACAAAGCTTTATCTTCGTCATAAGCTTCCTCTCTTTAATTCAGCTATCATAGCAGCTTTATCAGTTGCTCTCATCATAGTCTCACCGATCAAAACAGCATCAGCCCCGAAGCTTCTTATCGCTTCTATATCTTCTCTTTTCTTTACTCCACTTTCCGATACGAAGATGATATCCTTAGGAATCTTATCTCTTAATCTACCTGCGTTGCCTGTATCCACCGAAAAGTCAGCAAGATTCCGGTTATTGACACCGATTATCTTAGCTCCTGCTTCTATTGCAGTAACTGCTTCAGTTTCATCATGTATCTCTACGAGTGCTGAAAGTTCGAGTTCCTTGCATATATCGAGGTATTCTCTTAACTGCTCCTTAGAGAGTATGGATACTATGAGAAGCACTGCAGAAGCACCAAGAGTCTTGGCCTCGTAAATCATATATTCATCTACTACAAAGTCTTTTCTAAGAACAGGTATCTTTACAGCCGCAGCAATACTCCTTAAGTATTCATCACTTCCAAGGAACCACTTAGGCTCTGTAAGAACTGATATAGCATCAGCACCTATCTTTTCATATTCCTTTGCTATACTCATATAGTCAAAGTCTTCTGCTATTATCCCCTTTGAAGGAGATGCTTTCTTGCACTCAAGTATATATGAAAGCTCCTTTTTCCCAAGTGCCTTTTCGAATGCCAGCTCTCCGCTTTTTTCAATATACTCGCATCGCATCTTTAACTCATCAAGAGAACATGACTTCTTATTCTCCTCGACACGCAGCTTCGCGTAACCAGCTATCTCATCAAGTATCGACATATCTATCCCTTTCTCTTAATTATTGCTGATTGCAATTATCTTTTCAAGAGTCTTTTTAGCTTCGCCTGAATCTATAAGTTCTGCAGCAAGCTTTACGCCATCTGCCATACTTTCGGCCTTGCCGGCTATGTAGAGAGCCGCACCTGCATTCATAAGAACTGCATTGCGCTTATGTCCCTTCTCACCATCAAGGATTGCTCTTGTTATAGTCGCATTCTCCTCAGGTGTTCCGCCCTTAAGATCATCCTTAGTACATCTTTCAAAACCGAATTCTTCAGGTGTTATAATCCTTGTCTTATACCATCCATCACGCATCTCGCACACCTTAGTTGGAGCAGAAAGCGATATCTCATCAAGCTTGTCCATACCATATACAACCATGCCCCTCTTTACACCGAGATTAGAGAGCACCTGTGCAAGAGGCTCTACAAGATATTCATCATATACACCGAGAAGCTGCATAGTAGGTGATGCTGGATTAGTAAGTGGTCCAAGTATATTGAAGACTGTTCTAAATCCAAGTTCCTTACGGATTGCACCTACATACTTCATAGAAGTATGATACTTCTGTGCGAAGAAGAAGCACATGCCAGCCTCCTTAAGAAGCTCTACACACTTATCAGGATCTTGCTGTATATTCACGCCAAGAGCTTCTAAGCAATCTGCAGTGCCGCAAAGAGAAGATGCAGCTCTGTTACCATGCTTGGCAACCTTCACGCCACCTGCTGCCGCAACGATTGCAGAAGTAGTTGATATGTTAAAGCTCTTTGCATTATCACCACCGGTTCCTACTATCTCAAGTATATCCATACCTGTATCCACTTTAGTAGCATGATCACGCATAGCTGCTGCACAGCCTGCGATCTCATCTATTGTTTCCGCCTTTGCGCTCTTAGTAGAGAGAGCTGCTAAGAATGCAGCATTCTGAGTAGGTGTTGTCTCTCCACTCATGATCTCATTCATAACTGTATATGCTTCATCATAAGTTAAGTCTTCTTTGTTCACTATCTTTACTATTGCTTCTTTGATCATCTTTTTATATCTCCTTTTTGTTATAATGTATCTCAATCAGCTTTAATAGCCATAAAGTTCATTAGTATCTTCTTTCCACACGGTGTCATGATAGACTCTGGATGAAACTGAACTCCATATACATGCTTATCTTCATGCATGACAGCCATTATCTCTCCATCATCTGTCTGTGCAACAACTCTTAATTCCTTAGGAAGAGTATCCGCTTCTGCTGCAAGAGAATGGTATCTTGCAACCTGTATATGCTCATCACATCCTGCAAACAGGGCACAATCTGTATCTACCTTCACAAGCGACTGTTTTCCATGCATCATCCTCTTTGCATAACCTACAACTCCACCATAAGCCATACATATCGCCTGATGACCGAGGCACACACCAAGTATCGGTATCTTTCCTCCTAGTTCTCTGATCACCTTAATTATATCACCTGCATCCTCAGGTCTTCCGGGACCCGGAGATATGATTATACGCTCTGTACCCTGCGAAACTATCTTATCTATATCGATCTCGTTGTTTCTGATCACTGTTATATCAGGATCAAGTTCGCCTATATACTGATACAGGTTATAAGAAAAACTATCAAAGTTATCTATCAATAGTGTCATAATTCATCCTCCTCTCCGGCACTGACAAGTGCGTTGATCACAGCCTTTGCCTTGTTAAGGCACTCCTCGTATTCCTTCTCAGGAACCGAATCACCGACTATTCCGGCACCGCTTCGAACAAATACCTTACCATTCTTCTTATATGCTATTCTTATAGCGATACATGTATCCATGTTTCCAGCGAAGTCTATATATCCGATAGCACCTCCATATATGCCTCGCTTGTTCTTCTCAAGTTCTCCTATGATCTGACAGGCTCTTATCTTAGGGGCTCCCGAGAGAGTTCCGGCTGGAAGTACAGCTTCGATCGCATCAAGAGCATCCTTATCCGCTCTTATCTTTCCACCTACCATAGAGCCTATATGCATAACATGTGAATAACGCTCTATACTTCTAAGTCTCTCAACCTTCACGCTTCCGAATTCACTTATCTTTCCAAGATCGTTACGTCCAAGGTCAACAAGCATGTTGTGTTCTGCAAGCTCCTTCTCATCCGCAAGAAGTTCAGCCTCAAGCTTCTTATCTTCTTCCTCATCCGCACCACGCTTTCTGGTTCCTGCAAGAGGATAAGTATGAAGTACCCCGTTCTCAAGCTTAACAAGAGTTTCCGGAGAAGCGCCTGCCACCTCGACATCTGTACCTGAGAAGTAGAACATGTAAGGCGAAGGATTGATGGTTCGCAAGCATCTATAGGTGTTAAGAAGACTTCCCTCGAAGTCAGCCGAAAGCCTGTTAGACAACACAACCTGAAATATATCGCCTTCCCTTATGTATGCTTTCGCCTTCTCAACCATCGCACAATATTCTTCTTTGCCATACATAGGCATAGGTTGTGAAAGCAGTCTTCCGGCTTTTTCACTGATCCTTATGTCACTTTTTATAATAGCTTCTATGTTCTTAAGTTCATCAACAGCCGCCTTATAGCCTTCTTCTCCATCCTTTGCTTTCATGTTCACGATAAGTATTATATTCTGGCAAACATGATCATAAGCTATAACCTTATCAAACAGCATCAGATCCAGATCCTTAAAGCCTTCTGTATCCTCAGCATCCGTCCTCGCTGCAGGTTCACAAAGAGCAAAGTAATCATAGGAAAAGTAACCTACAAGTCCACCTGTAAAGGTCGGAAGTCCCTTCATCCTTGGGCTTCTGTAATCAGAAAGGAGCTTTCTTATATACTCTGCAGGGTTTTCTGTCTTAATCTCCCTGCCATCGATATTAAGAACTCCGTTAGATGCAGTAACTGTCATAACCGGGTCATAACCAAGATAAGTATATCTTCCCCACTTTTCACTGTTCTGCGCAGATTCAAGCATATATGCATGAGATGATCTGCTCTTTAGTATCTTGATCAATTCTATCGGTGTGATATAATCCGAAAGAATCCTTCCCGCCACAGGAACTATATCATAGTTCCCACTTTCATACAATTCTTTGACATAATTTGATTCTGTTATCAATTTCATAACAAATCTCCTTTCTGCGCTCATACAAAGAAAAAATCCTGACGAGTCAATAAGACTCGTCAGGACAGTTATATTCTCATAATATACTGCGGTACCACCTGACTTGATCTGGTTAAGATCCACTCTATTATCATACTTACATATGACCCTCGCTGATAACGGATGAGGTTCCCGTCGATTCATACTCTCACATCACGCGATTTCCGATCGCCCTCGCAAGTCCATTCGATATGCGGCTAATGTTGTCTCGCACCACACGACAACTCTCTGTGAATAGCTTGGCATACCTACTTACTCTTGTTCATAGGTTTGCTTTATTAAACTGTTATCATCTTACAACAAGCCAAGATATTTGTCAACAAGTTTTTTATGTTTTTTCTTCACTCTATCTCTCCGCCGCCTATGACTAATCCCCCTTCATCATAGAATACAGCAGCCTGACCTGGTGCTATAGCTTTAACCGACTTATCGAAGTGCACTCTCACAGTATCATCCCCAGTTTTCTCGAGATATCCGCTCTGCCCTATATGTCTATATCTCGCCTTAACAAAGCACTTTAATCTCTCACCATCTTTTAATCCATCTATAGCCATAAAGTTAACATTCTTACATACGATTTCATCACTATAGAGCGAACTTTCATCGCTTAAGACCACCTCGTTAGTATCTACGCATATCTCCTTCACATAAGCAGGATGACCAAGCGCTATTCCAAGCCCCTTTCTCTGCCCTACCGTATAGTGAATGATACCCTTATGCTTTCCAAGAACATGTCCCTCTTCATCGACAAAATCACCTTCGCCAGAAACACCCCCCGCTGCATGTTCCTTCACATACTCAGCATAATCCCCATCAGGTATGAAGCATATCTCCTGGGAATCGGCTTTAGAAGCCACCTCGATATCTGCCTCCAAAGCAAGCTCTCGAACTCTGCTTTTGCTTAATTCACCTAGAGGGAATATAGTTCTTGCTAACTGCTCCTGCGTCAGATTATAGAGCATATAGGACTGATCCTTCTCTTTAAAAAGAGCAGTCTTTACTGCCAATCTGCCGCCCACAGTCTTTTCTATGCGCGCATAATGTCCTGTCGCTACATACTCTGCCCCAAGTTCATCTGCAGCCTCGATAAGCTTTGCCCACTTTACATAGCGGTTACATATGACACACGGACTCGGAGTCCTGCCATGAACATAAGCCTCAACAAAAGGCTTTATAACAGCCTCAGAAAAAGCACTAGCACACTCAATCACATGATGCTCTATCATAAGCTTATCTGCAACAGCCTTAGCATCCTCTATTTCTCTCCAGCGCTTATCATTCAGATTCTCAGGATCCCACATACGAAGTGTTGCACCCACTACTTCATCCCCCTGATCCTTAAGAAGCTGTGCGGTTACAGCGCTATCAACACCGCCCGACATACCAACCAAAACTCTAGCCATACTATACCCTAACCTAGATAATCTCGAAACCATACAGTCTGTCATGGATAGCTATAAGCTTAACACCACCTATGCTTGCATTCATGAAGAAATCATCGATGCTTACATACACTTTGTTGTCCAATCTTATCTTGCATTCTTCTCCATCCATGAAGGATTCAACTACATATTCTTTGTTCACATAACCAAACGAAACCTTGCATGGTGATTTGAGAACATGATACAGATCAAAAAAATCAAAAAAGATTTCATCAAACTCCATTATCTTATACATGTCCTCTATAAGAAGCTTCATAATAGTCAGATTTCCAAAGAAGGTACTATACTTTATACGCTCACCAAGAAATGCTTTCGCATACTGATACTTCTCGCATGCCTCTTCAACCTTCCCAGCATCACTTAATATATGCGCATACCTGGTATAGATCTCAGGCACAGGATCGAAAGGATCCTTCAGATTCTTCGCCTTCTGATAAGCTTTCGTCACAAGCTTTTCGTACATCACACTGCTTTTCTCGACATAGTAACCGTTCCTGTACATATCGGCAATCTTATACATAGCCACGAGATTACCCTTATCCATCAGCTTGTGAAAGTATTCAAAAGCCAGCTTGTAATCTTTAGTACCAGTACGACCATAATACCATATATATGCAAGTCCTTCATAGGCTTTATCATAATCGCACTCTGCAGCCATCTCATAATACTTAAGTGCAAGATCAAACTCTCTTTTTTCGTAATAATAGCCCCCGAGCTCCATCATATACTTAGGGTCTTTTGTTTCGTGTATCAAAAAAGACAAAGCCTCTATGTACGCCGGAACATTTTTACTAGAATAATCCGTTCTGTCATCGAAGCTTTTGATAATCTTAAGTGCTTCCTCTTCAGTCATAGGCAGCCTCTCCTTCTCTTATTCTTCGCCTACAAGCTTAACAACCTTGTAATCATGCTCCACCGCAGGCAGAAACACTTGTATAATGTCATCCATACGTATCTTAAGGCTCGATGTATTCATGCACGGATGACATCCAACATACTCATCCTTAAGTATATCCTCATCGATCAAAAGCTGCACTCTGTGGTCCTTATCATTCATAAGTCCAAGTACACTAACAGACCCCGGAGTTATATCAAGAAACTTAAGCATATCTTCAGCATCAGCAAAAGAAAGCCTTGCTGAGTTGATCTGACTCGACAGCTCCTTGGTCTTGAATCTCTTTTTTCCTGGCATCATAAGAAGATAATATGCAGTCTTCTGCCTGTTACACAAAAAAAGATTCTTGCATATATCTACACCAAGCTTCTTACCTATATCATCGCAGACTTCCATATTGTCAGCAGGCACATGGTCAAGGTGCTCATATTCTATATCGAGTTTCTCAAGTAACTCATAAGTTCTCACCTCTCTAGAAAGGCGTCCTTCGAAGTTCATCACATATCCTCCACGACTATATCCGCCACCTTACAGTTCGCAACACTTATAAGATCAGATGGTGATAATTCTATCTGATATCCCACCTTCCCTGCACTCACATACACTGTATCAAACTGCGGCGCTGTCTCATGTATGAAGGTTGGAAACACTTTCTTCATCCCAACAGGTGAGCATCCGCCATGAACGTAGCCGGTAAGCGGCAACAGTTCTTTCTGCTTAATCATACTTATGGCCTTCTCACCGGATACTTTCGCTGCTTTCTTAAGGTCTAATTCCGCTGCAACAGGCACAACATATACATAATACGCGCCACTTTTACCCTGTGTAACCAAAGTCTTATATACCTTACCTACATCCTCACCGAGTATATGCGCTATCTCCTCGCCTGTCATAGTCGCATCAGGCTCATACGCGTGGCTTTTGTATGCGATCTTCTTCTGATCGAGCACACGCATCACATTCGTTTTCTCTTCTTTTTTCATGATCTTCCTCGCTACAGTGGTGGATATTCGATGACAGACCGGTCAAGATGCTTCATGATACGAAGCTCATCCATCGCATCCGTCAAAGCGTTATGCACCTCTTTATATCCTTTCTCTCCAAACATATGAAGAATATCTTCAACCTTATATCCGCTCTTTATCCTTCCACTCTTACAGCAAACAACACTATCAGGTATCGCACTGTTATACTGCTTATAAGCAGCAATCCTTATGATATCATGCCACAGATAATCACCAAGCTCAGGAAGACACTTCGCGTCAAATGCAGCGTTATACGCAAATATCTTCTCAACCCCGTGAGTTTTTAGAAACTCTCTTATAGCTACGATCGCATCCTCACGATCTGTCACAAGAGGCTTCTGTCCTCTAACAACAAGCACCTGTGAATATATGCCGCCAAGCGCAGCAGCCTCTTCTATGATCACATACAGACTGTCGATCATCTCATGTATCTCATCAGATGCGATAACTATCCCAACTGACATAAGCTCGTTATACCAGTTCGTCTCTGTATCGATTACTGCATATCTATCAGACATACTTAATCTCCATATCCATCACAATATAGTTTCCATACCTATCTTCTGAACCTTCATCCCCATAGATTCATAAAAAGCAAGCGCAGACGGATTGCATGACCACACGTTAAGAGTCACATTGTAAAACCCTTCTTTTTTCGCGTAATCGATCACATATCCATACAGTTCGCGGCCCACGCCCTTACCTCTTGTACTTTCCTCCACACATATATCATCTATGTACAAAGTTCTAACATCGGTAAGAACACTGTCGCCAACCACCTGCTTATACTGGCAAAAAGCATGCCCTATCACTCGGTCTGTAGAGTCTACACATACAAAAACTGGAGTCTTCTCATCTACAAGGATAGCTTTAAGTTCAGATGAACTGTACTTAGTTGCTGGTCCCTTAAAAAGATCAGGTCTACCGTTATGATGAACCATATCTACCTGAACAAGAAGTTCAAGGATGCGATCTATATCTTTTTCTAAAGCTTTTCTAACCATATGTCAACCCTTTTCTTCTTTGTAAACCTTATATGAATACGCTATCGTCGCCGTAATGATCAGAGTAAGCAAAACCATCATTATCACAAATACGGTAAACGCTTTCTCCAAAATAAACGCTGCAAGTATTATCACAATTCCTTCAGCAATCATAAGATATGCACCAAACCGATTGGTCTTTCTCCACGTAGTATCGTTATACATACTCCAAGAAGTACGGACTCCAATAACCGAATTAATCCTTGTTTTAGTCATAAAGTTGCCAAGAACTATGAACAAAAATCCCATGAGTATACATTCAATCCTAACCGGATCAATGCTCAGTTTCTCACCGTCTGTCGAACCGTAAGAGATATAATACATCACAGCCTCCAAAAGAGCAACAAATGTTACGACTCCAAAAGACACTATGCCCAAAACCTTTTTATTGGCACCTGCTCCCGCTCTTTCCTTATCCTCAAAAGCATTCTTCTCCTTCTTCTCAAACACATTCAGGATTATAGTAAACATACACGCAAGTGCCGCTACTATCAAAGGAAAGAGAAGCATATTATATCTAGACCCGTAAGCCTCGATATTTCCTGACATGTCATATCTTAACGGCACACTATCCGGCATGAAGAACACGCCTATTATTCCACCAACAACTGCTAATACTGTTATAATCCAAATCATCTTTTTCATGATTTTCCACCTCCAAATTGTCCTATCCAGAGAATCAACTCATCGAAAACCGAAGTATTGATCTCATAGTAAATATAATTCTTTTGTTTATACTCAATTATGAGATTTGTATCCTTCAGAAGCCTCAAGTGATAAGATAATGCTGCAGGCGTAACACCAAGTGCCTCGGCTATCTCACCGGCATTCATCCGCCCCTTTTTCAACATTACCAGAATTTCTCTTCTCTGCTTATCTGCAAGGACCTTAAATATATTGTTTTCTCCCATATCAAGTCCCCTTTTTCGATTTGGTATTTAAAAATATTTTTAACTACAACTTCATTATAATCGCTTGGTGGAGGTTTGTCAATAAGTATTTAAAAAATATTTTGAATAGGTGTGCATGAAAATAGAGCTGTAGTTTACAGCCATATGTGTAAATCAGATTATCCCCATGTATTAGGATAGTTGTTAGGGAAGCTTTGAAACCTTGCAACTTCTCTCGGAGTAAATCTTCTATAGCGTTCGCCTCTTTATAAATCCTAATAAAATCAAGTTATATACTTGGCTTCTCATTTATAATCTCTTCAATAATCTTACCAATATTACTGCTTACCTTCCCTTTTACGTCATGGATATCCTGATTAATCTGTTTCTCCTGAGAAATTGCCAACAAGACATTATCCGCAAGATTACCTATTTCAGGATTCTTCTTTGCATTCATGCCTGTCAGATCACGCAGCACATTATAAGCGTAACTGTACTTTCCATCTTCGTCCACATTTAGAAAGTCTGCCTCGTGTCCCTTAATCCGTTCTTCATAGCTCCCCTCAATATGAAGAAGCAAAAACAATTCAAAGCCCGGATTCGTCACACCTGCTATATCTGTATTCTCGATTTGAGTAATAAGTTCCTCATATCCTTGCACTTTCTCTTCAAAGATATCACCGTCGAATACAATGACCATCTT
>ODAI013289778.1_pt1 | contig 22839 bp, 21 predicted proteins | sample 1539321 | NCBI WGS metagenome assembly ODAI01 (sample SAMN02144231, study PRJEB22623) | gut metagenome | biome: sheep rumen | host: Ovis aries | place: New Zealand | reverse complement strand
GGTGGTGTCACCCCCGCGAGAACACCCCCCCCCTCCCGCCCCCCCCCTCCGCCTGGGGGGCGCGGGGGGGGGGGACTGATTGTGCGGTTCAAGGTACGAACTATAAAAGGCTGACCGGCATCACGCCGCGTCAGCCTCTTGTTCTTCCATCTCCTCCGGGTCCTCTTCCCCGGCATCGATCACGCCCAGATATTCCTCCAGGCAGATACCTCTCTCCATGATCTCCTCAGCAGCCTCGTATCCGACATATCTGTAATGCCAGGGCTCGTATGTGATTCCCGTGATGTCCTGCTTGTCCCTGGGATAGCGGAGAATGAAGCCATACTCCCAGCAGTGCTCCATGAGCCACTGCTGCGTCTCATTGAGTTCCTGGCTCTCGTCCAGCGCCTGATGGCGGCTGTACACAATGTCCGCGGCCAGGCCGGCCTCGTGCTCGCTTGAGCCGGGTACCGCCACGTTTCTGGCCGTCTCTTCTCTGGCTTCTTCCTCGGTCATTCCCCGGTACATGAAGCGTCTCACGTCATTTTCAAACAGGATCTCCTGCTTGGACCGCTCTCTGTAGGAGCTGCAGATGAGCGGAGAGTATCCCTCGCTCCTGCAGTCCGCCAGCATATCGCGCAGATGAGATGCCGCGCACTCGTCCATTCTGTGCCCGTATTCGACATTTTCAAGAACCGCCTCATAGTTTTCCGGCAGCAGGTGCCACGGGTTGATGAGCAGAAGCTCCTTCTGTGTGTAGCCCTCGTCTCCGGCAGGTACCAGAACTTCCCTGACATAGCGGCCGTCCGTCACTACTTTGGAGTACGAAGCCGGGGAATACGATTCTGCCGCCTCGGATGCGTCACTGTACAGAGTGGTTTCTCCGGATGAATCTGCCGCGCGGCTTGCTTTCATGGAGTCCGTCTGCATCATCCAGGCGGCGCCCGAGGATAAAGCCGCCAGGATCACGCCGGCCGCGACCATCCTCTTCAAGCTGTGTGTGTTTGTTTCAAGATCGATCATTCTGTGCTGTTCCTTTCAGCACTCTGTGTTTCTTTCAAAATAGCAAAGCGCTTTTTTATCCTAACACCTTTTTCCCGGCTGCACAATCACATATATCGCTGCAAAATACAGCGCCGCGGGTCTCAAATGTCCTGCATCTGATACCTGCGGCGCCTGAATGTCACGATCCGGCGGAGATTTTCCCGCTTACTCGAATACATCCGCGCATCCGCGCAGTCTGTCTATGATATCGATCCTCTGGGGACATGCGCCCTCGCACTGGCCGCAGGCGATGCAGTCGGAGGCCTTGCCCTTTCCGGCCGTGCTCCTGTCGTATTCCGCCTGCCCGCGTTCCATGAGGCCGAAGATCATCTGCTTGTTGCGCGCGGAGAAAATGTCCGGGATCGGGATATTCATGGGACATCCCGGCGCGCAGTAGCTGCATCCGGTGCAGGGGATGGACGGGATGGCCGCCAGCGCTTCCTGTGCCCTCTCGATCACCTTCTGCTCCTCTTCGGAAAGCGGCTTGAAGGCCGATGGCTTCATATAGGACAGGTTGTCCTTCATCTGCTCGATATTGGACATGCCGCTCAGCACAGTCAGGATGCCGGGCAGAGAAGCCACATAGCGGATCGCCCAGGAGGGAAGAGACGCCTCCGGGTTGGCCTCTTTGAGGATGGACTGCACGGAGAGCGGAGGATTCGCCAGGGTTCCGCCTTTGACGGGCTCCATGACGACGATCGGAACGCCGTGCTTCCTCGCCACCTCGTAGTTGGCTCTGGAAGTGACGCTGGGATTCTCCCAGTCCGCGTAGTTGAGCTGCAGCTGAACGAAGTCCACGTCGGGGTGTTTGGTCAGGGTCTCGTCCAGAAGCTCCGGCGTCGCGTGGAAGGAGAAGCCGTAGTTTTTGATCAGGCCCTCTTTTTTGAGCCCCTTTACGTAGTCCCAGATGCCGTACTCGTCGTACTTCTTGTAGTTGTTGAGCTGCAGCGCGTGCAGCAGGTAGAAGTCAAAAAATCCTGCGCCCGTTCTCTCCAGACTGATCCTGAACTGTCTCTTGCACTCCTCTTCATTGGCCGCCATGAGAAATGCGTTGATCTTGGTCGCCAGCGTGAAGCTGTCCCTGGGATAGCGGTCCACCAGCGCTTCTTTGGCAGCTTTTTCGGAGGCGCCGTCCCTGCCGTACACAAAGGCGGTGTCAAAATACGTCAGGCCCGCCTCCATAAACAGATCCACCATTTTTTTGGTCTGTTCGATGTCGATCCTGTCGGGATCCCCCGGCATAGAGGGAAGACGCATGAGGCCGAAGCCCAGTTTAGGAGTATCCAATAAGTTCATTTTTTCCTCCTTTGTATTATGAAACTATATTTCCATGGGCCGGCCGTCGAGCGCTGCGCTCACCAGCCTGCCGTTTCCGTCATAGACCAGTTTGAGGGAGAAAAAGGGGCGCCCCTCGTTCAGAAGGCGGAAGAATATTTTGTCTCCTTCCCAGATATTGAGGCTCTCGATCCGTTCCTTTTTCACCCATTCGAGGACGCCCTCGTCGCACTCGCGGGGCTCGCCCTCGAAACCGTCCGCCGTAAACAGATGCATGTACTCCGTGACGCCGTCTCCAGACACGAAAGTGACCAGACCTCTGAAGCGGTAGGAGGTCAGCCTGCAGCCCGTCTCCTCCTTCACTTCCCGCATAAGGCACTCCTCCGGGCTCTCGTCCTGCTCGAAGTGGCCGCCCACGCCGATCCATTTGTCCTTGTTGACGTCATTTTTCTTCACCACGCGGTGAAGCATCAGATATTCTCCGTCCCGCTCTATGTAACAGAGCGTACTCAGTTGTGCCTGCAATTTTCTCTCCTCCATACTGCGCGCCCTGTTTCAGTACCCTTTTACTCCGAATCCCCGCTCGCCGGGCACGAGAGGCCTGCTCTCGATGTCCATGTCGTCGATCCGGATCCAGTGGCCGCTGCGCAGGTGCTTCATCAGCTTTCCGATGCCGGCCGGCGTGCCCTGCACCTCCATCTCGACCGAGCCGTCCGGCAGGTTCTCCACCCAGCCCGTAAGATCGAAGCTCCTGGCGGCGTACATAGCCTGATAGCGGAAGCCCACGCCCTGCACGCGCCCGTAAAATATGATATGTTCTCTGATCGGATCTCTCTCCGGGTCCAGGTCCGCCATCTCCTCTCCTCTCTGCCTGCGCAGCATAGTCATGAAATCTTTATCAGGGTCCGTCGCCGCAAGGTCGTCCTCCTCCGTGTCCGCCGTGCCCGCGCCTTTGGCAAAATGCCGCTCCAGCCCGCCGATCATATCAAACTTCCCGTTCTCGTCCGTGCAGATTTCCCGGATCTGCGGCCAGCTGCTCCGGGCGATCGCGATCACGGCTGCGATGGCTCCCAGACAGAGCAGGATCACTCCGATCAGGTTCCGCACGGAATCTCCGTTCATATCGCCGACCCTGGGAGCTTTCGACGCTTCCTCTTTACGGCCGCCGTCTTCCTTCTCTCCGGAATGAGCCGCCTGCTCCCGGCCGCTGCCGGAAGAGTCCTCTTCTGTTCCGCCGCCTGAAGGTTCTTGCTCCTTGGGTCCTTCTCCTGAAGGCTTCTGCTCTTTTGGGTCATCTCCCGAGGGCTTCTGCTCTTTTTTGCCGTCTCCCGGGGGATCCGTCTGAGGTCCTTCCACGATCAGAACGTCCGTGAAGGAGTGATCCTCCGCGTCGAAGACGGCCGTCAGCTTTTTCTGTCCCTTCTCAGGGCCGTCCTCCTCCTGAACGGAGGCGTCAAAATAGTGCGTCTCTTTGCACAGTCCGCAGACCACGGCCGCTCTGCAGGTCTTCTTCTCCCGGTCCCAGGTAAATACGGGCTCCATGCCTTCATAATAGTGCGGATCATGCGCCTTCCGGTCCGTGAGCCTTATGGACTCCTCCGTGTAGAGTTCCTCCATCTCGCCGTCGCACCTGTAGGCCAGACTGCCGTCCAGAAGAGTGAAAGCGCCTCTGTCATAGTCCTCTGCTCCGGTCATGAAGAGCTGGTCCGGGTAACCCGCCTGACCGTCGTCACAGTTGGTCAGATCCACGATGAAATTGCAGCCGTCCCAGAAACTGACCACGTTCCACATATGGTTGACCGGATTGAGCGTGCCCAGCGTTCCCGTCAAAGTGCGGCATTCGATCTGCCTGTCCCAGGCCGTCAGGTCACACAGATACTGAAAAGCCTTCGCATACCCCTCGCATACGACCCGGGTGCTTCTGTCGCCGTCAAACACATGAATGATCTGCCAGGGATCCCCGTAAGCGCCGCCTGAACCCGCCGCCTCATAGTCGTAGGAAGCCAGCTTGAGGACCGCGTCCCTGTAGGCGGTCAGTTTGTCCCAGTCCGAAAGGCCGGCTGCGCCGCTGACGATCTCCTTCGCCTTTTGGACCGCCGCCCGGGCGGCCCCTGTCTTTGCCGTGTCCGGCGTAAAGGAGGGGTCCCCGGAACCCGCTGCCGCATAGTCCGCGGAGACCGGCAGATAGAGCCTGACCCTGGCTTCTTCGGGGATCACGACGGTCTCTTCGGGAGGCAGATAGGAAAGCGTGATGCTGTGCATATAATTCTGCGTCTTGTCGTACCAGTACAGCTCATACGGGCAGTTGGCCAACAGGAAGCCCACGACCTTGCGGGCCTCCCAGCCGATCACCCGGCAGAGCGCCTCCCTCGCCTCCGCGCTGAGCCGGTAGGTTGTGTTCTGCGTGACGCTGCCGTCAGCCTCCGTCTCCTCCGTGACGGTGACCTGATAGATGGTGTCGACGCCCAGTTCCTCCTTCGTAAAGCTCTTCTTTTCCAGATAACCGCTGATCGGTACTTCGATCACCGAGGAGTCCGACTCCCCGTCCGCGATCTTCCGGATCTCCTCCAGAACCGCCGCATAGACGTCCGCGCTGAGCCCCGTGAGCGATCTTGTGGCAGCCCGCAGCTTTCGTCTGTCGGCGGGATCCGCAGGTTCCGCAGATCCGGAAAACCTGTTCGCGAGATAGGCTTCCAGCAGCTCGTCCGGATCCTGCGCGGGCACATTGCCGGTCTCCTCTTCCACAGAGATCTCTTCTATGATCTGTGAAGCCGCATAGCGCTCTTCCTCTTCTTTGGCAGGCTCCTCCTCCGGCTCCGATTCTTCCGCCGTCTCCCACTGTGTGGAATGCGCCGCTGCCGATGTCTCTCCCCGGTCTGCGTTCTCCGCTGCAAGGACGCGGACTTCAAAGGCGGGCAGGACTGCGATCTGTGCGGCCAGCGCGAGTGCGAGCACGCGGAGGATCAGTCCGTTCTGTTTTCCCATAATCCTCTCCTTCGTACTGCCGCCGGGTCAGATCCTGCCGTTCGCGTACATGAGGAGCATGTTGGCGATACTCCCGTATTCCACATACTCCAGGTCTCTGACTCTGAGTTTCACCTGCGCAATGCTGCGGGCGCTCTCCGGGTCAATGCAGTCCAGCAGCACGCGTCCCTTCTCGATCTCCCTCACATAGCCGCACAGGAGCTCTTCTTCCCCGGTCCTGCATACCGTGACCGGCGTCTTCTCTCTCTGCGCCGTCCTCAGGACCTGTGTCAGGATCGGTCCCTCGGGATTGATGGGAAGATCGCACAAGGTGAACCATGTGCTGTAGGGGTGCTCCTGCGCATAGCGCATATAGCACCGGATCTTCTCCAGATAGGGGGTATCCGTCACCATCTCTCTGACCGTCTTTCTCGGGATCGCGTAGTAGGCGCTGATCTTGCCCTCCTCGTCGATTCCCTTGAGGACGATGTCGTCCTCGTTCTGCGCGAAGATACTGCCGACTGTAAAAGCGCCGGAATCATCTGTATATACTTCGTAAATCTGTTCCATTATGCGTCCGCTCCTTATTCTCTCAAGATCGCCTGGTACAGGCCCGCAGGCCTGTGTCTTGGCAGCACAGAGTACTGAATATTATCATAGTATCATTCTTTCCCGCAACATGCAAAACGGCTTATCGCACGATCGGGCAGGATACTCCTGCCCGATTGACCGTCCGCCGTCAAATACATCTTCGTGCAAGCACGAGATGTGCTTTCCGGCTTATCGCACAAAAAAAAGCACGCCGCGCGAGCCCGGGATCCCGTCCCCGCTGCATGCGGCGTGCCTCATCGTTCACTTCCATATTGCCGTTCGTCCGGCCTCTATTTCTTACTCTTTCCCTTGCGCAGAGCGCTGCGGAGCAGGTCCTGATATGCATTATATACATAGACCGGAGAGATGATCCTGATCTTTCCTTCGTAGCGGAAGATCCAGCTGTAGAAGGCAGGGCATACGTTGACCATAACCTTGACGTAGAAAGAATCCGTGGTGCTCTTCCAGAAATCCGCTCTGACGCCGAACCGGTCCGCTATGACATCCATCATGTCATTGCGGCACTCGAGGACGATCTCCGTCAGGTCTCCGTCCTCCATGTCAAAGAGGTTGCCGAGATACTCATGGGCGCTGAAATCAAATGGAAGATGGTCTCCCTGCTCCTTAAGGATCCTGGTCCTGGTCATTCTGTCCAGCCGGACCGTCATCATCTCGTCATTATCTCCGTCATACGCCAGGAGATAATAGCGGTTGTTGCTGCATGTGATGACGATCGGCGTCACGACGCGGGGCTCCCCGCTGCATGCAACAGCTTTGTCGACCGCGAAAACATAGTGGAAACTCTGAAACTCGATCTTTTTGTTCTCGCTGATCGCATCTGTGATCTGGTCAATGCTGTAATAGAGCTGCTCGCTCGCGTTTCCGTGGTCACCCGAATAGTGAACGGACTTCTTGACCTTCTCAGCCTGATAGATGGAGAGCTGCGAGAGCAGCTTAGTGATCATCTTGTGCTTCTTGTCAGGGCTCAGGGATACGTTGGCGGCGATACCGTCCACCAGGAATTTGATCTCCGGGACCTCGAAGAGTCTGCTGCCGATGAAGTAGGAATTGTAATAGCTCTTGGTCGTTACAACGTCAATACCTTCCTTGATCAGAACCTCTATGTCGTCCTTGACGGTCTTGCGGCTCGCGTTTGCGTCTTCCTCCTTGAGAAAGGCGACCAGATCGTTTGTGGTAACCTGATTTTCCTCATCAGTGTTTGACATCAGATACCGATAGAGATGAAGAAGTCTCTGTTTATTCCGAATCGTACTCATTCATTCCCCTCGTTTATTTACAATGCCGTTTGTGGCTTGATCTGTCAGTCCCCCTACTGTGGCACTAACACGTGTATTATAACAATTTTTCGTTTTCACTTCATCCTAAAGTGTTTCTACAGCCTATGCTTGGTCTTGTTTTGGAACAATGGCATTCTTTTTAATCAAAATAGCGCTTCTTCCCAAAAATACAGCATCATCGGCCCGCAATATTCCGCAGAATCCGAGTCCATTACCCAGATGACTGTTAAATTATTTAGTTGCATTATAATAGTCCGTTATATTTATGTCAATATTTGTATCAAAACAGTGTCAGATTCTGATACACTTGTTTTACATGTATCGGAACAAGATTTTTATGTTCTTTTCGGATTTATTGTCTCCTCCTATGATTCATTCTTCATTTAGCATGATATAATGTATTTACACGATTTTATATATAAAAAAACGAGGAAGTGGAACGTCATGGAAAATCTCCTTTCCTTCTTAACAGGAATCCTCAGGCAAAAAAGAATGACCGTAGATGAATTCTGCCGCCGGATCGGCATCTCCAGGCAGAAGTTCTACCGTTTCGTCAAAGAACCCCGGCGGTTTACGGATGAGCAGGTCCTCCAGATCATAGAGACGCTTTCCCTTGACAGCGCGGACACCGTGCAGCTGCGCGCTTATATCCGGCCGGCGGAGAAGAAAGATCCGGCTGCGGACAGCGCCGATTACAGCGACATGATCACAGGGATCATTACGCGGCATCTCTCCCGCGAGTTCTCTGTCATGACAGCCAATATAGAATACACGGAGGCGGGAAAGCCTGTCACGATGGAATCGCCTGCCACTCTGGCCCGCATCATGTCCGCCTTTGAGGAGACCGCGGACGGATCCGACCATCACGATTTCGTGATCAGCATTTTTAATTGCGTTCCCGAACAGTCCTGCGGGGAGCAGGGCAGCGACTCCGCGGCCGTTCTTACCATCGCCCGCATTGTCAGGGAGCTGGAACAGCTTATAAACACCGGTCCGGAGCCGCTTGTCCATATCAGGCATTATCTCTCCCGCATGCAGTGCCGCGCGCTCGAAGTGCGGGATCCCGGCGATAAGAAGGCCATGCTCTACAACCTGCGGCTTTTGGACGCGCTTCTCCCCCTTTTGTCTGCCGCCGAGGACTACAGTATCGACCAGAGTGCGGTCAGGAGGCAATCCTGGCCGGAACACTTGAACTATTGCCTGATCCGGCACAGCTGCGGGTCCGGCACGGAATATTTTGTCCTTTCATTTTCCGCGGACGGGGGCTGCCGGGCCTGCCGGCTCGGGACGGAAGAGGTCTCGCATATTTACCGTTTTCTCGAGTGCGACAACCAGGGAAAGGACGAAGGCGCCTCTGAGCGCAAGAGCACCGGAAATCCCAACCAGCTCTTCTACCAGCTCGACGCGCAGTCCCGTTTCGCGCTGATCCACCCCGATCTGTGTTTTGACGACATACCCAGGGAAATGTGGATGGCGCTCTTTGAGGAGGTCGAGAGCCGGAGCGACAGGGCAGTCTACGAGACTGCCTTCCGGAACCTCATGGACCCGTATGACCAGTATTCCTTCCTGAGCTTCAGGGATCTGGTCGAAGCGGCGCTCAATATGCTCGAGCAGAGGATCAATGCGGGTGAAAAGAACAATAAGATCGTGATCTGCCACTCCGACGGGCTGGCGCATCTGGCGCGCACCGGCGTGATCCTGGATCTCATTACCGACGAGATCGATCTGACCGGCGGCAGCTGGAGTCCTTCTCCCGTTCGTTTCCCCGCCCCGCTTGTCCGGCAGCTTCTGGAGGTCGTCCGGGCCAGCATCGTAAGGCGGTGCAGCGCGTCCTCCAGTGACCCGCTGGAATATGACTGGCTCAATTACTATATTCTGAACCCGAAGTTCCCTTGTCCCGAGATCTCTCTGGTCATCTACAAGGATCTGGGCGTCGTGCCCATCTACAATATGGGGCGGCACAAGAACAGGGTCAGCGGTCTTTTCCCCAATCCCGCGATCGCGGCTCTCATGTATGATTATGTCGTCAACACTATGATCCGGAAACGGGGAGAGCGTCTGCTCTCCGATATCCTCAGTGACGAGCACTCTCTCGCCCTGATCGACCGGCTGATCGCCACGCTGGATCAGGAGCAAGCGGACAGGCCGCAGGGGAACGAAGGAACAATAGCTTCTGAAGACGGACTCACACAGGGAGAGGCAGCCACATGAAGATCATTCACTGCAGCGACCTGCACCTGGACGCGGATCTCACGGGCAGGTTTGACGGCGTCTTTGCGGCGCAAAGGCGCGCGGAACTCATCCATACACTGATCAGGCTCTGCCGGAGGGCGCAGGAAATGAAGGCCTGCGCCGTCCTGATCTGCGGCGACCTCTTTGATACACAGTCGCCCTCCTCTTCCTCCGTCAGGGCTGTCGAGGATCTGATCTGCTCCTGCAGTGACGTCCTCTTTTTTTATCTGCGCGGAAATCACGACGCGTCTTCTCCCCTCTTTGCCGGCCGGAAGATGCCCGGCAACTGTTTTCTTTTCGGACAGGACTGGACCGGCTGGGAACTGGAGGACGGGGCAGGCGGCGGACGCAAGGTCTGCATCACCGGGAAAGAGCCCTCCAAAGGACCCTTTTCCCCGCCTCCGCTCGATCCGGCCAATATCAATATCGTCATGCTGCACGGCCAGGTCCGGGAGGGCTATTCCGCGACGGATCCCGAATCCGTCCCGCTGGGCGCTCTGCGCGGCCGCGGGATCGACTACCTGGCGCTGGGCCATCTTCACCACTACCGCTCTTTTGCCCTGGACGGACGCGGAACGGCCGCCTATTCGGGCTGTCTGGAGGGAAGGGGGTTCGATGAGTGCGGAGAATGCGGCTTTGTTCTTCTTGACACGGACGCGGTGCCCGGAACGGTGGAGAGCCGCTTTGTTCCCTTCGCCGCGAGGAGCCTTTACCGCGTCGAATGCGACGTCACGGGATGCCGCAATGACGCTGCGCTATACGGGCGGATCGCAGACTCCCTGAACGCTTCTCCGGCCGGAGACAGAGATCTGGTGAGACTGGAGCTGACCGGAGGCCTGGAGTACGGATGCCGCCCCGATCCCGCGTCGATCCGGACTGAGTGGGGGGACCGCTATCACTATTTTGACTATATATGCAGTGCTTCCCCTGTGGTCCACAGCGAGGAATTCGTCTGCGACGCCACGCTCAAGGGCGAATTTGTGCGCACCGTGAGCGCCGAGGAGAAGCTGAGCGGCTCCGAGAAGGCCGGGATCATCCGCTGCGGGCTCAGAGCTCTGTCCGGCGCCCCGCTCTTTTGACTTTCATGAGGAACGTTTATGAAACTGATTTCCTGCCACATTGAAAACTTCGGCAGACTGACCGATTTCACCTATTACTTCGAGGACGGCCTGAGCGTCCTCCTTGCGGAAAACGGCTGGGGAAAGTCCACTCTCGCCGCCTTTCTCAAGGTCATGTTCTACGGTTTCGAAGGGGAAAACAGGAGAAACGAAGAGGGGAACGAGCGGCTTCGCTACGCGCCCTGGGGAGGCGGCATCTACGGCGGCTCCCTGATTTTTGCCGCGGCAGGCAAAACATACAGAATGCACAGGACCTTCGGAAGCCGCAAAAAAGAGGATTCCTTCTATCTCTTCGACGACGCCACCGGCCTTTCCTCCCGGGATTTTACGGAGGAAACCGGAGAGGAGCTGTTCGGCATCGACAGAGAATCCTTCTGCCGCACAGTTTTCTGGTCGCAGAGAGATCACGAGACCGAGGCGACCACTCTGATCCAAGCCAAGATCGGAGACCTCGCGCAGGAGGAGGACGACCTCCCCTCCTACGACAGCGCGATCCGCCGCCTTCGAAGAGAGACAGAGCGCCTGAGCCCGGACCGGGCCTCCGGACAGATCCGCCGCAAAGAGGAACAGGCCTCCGTTCTGGAGGCAGACGCGGCGCAGCTCCCGCTTCTGCAGCAGCAGCTGAAGGAAGCCGAAGCACGTGCTGCGGAGCTCGACGCCGAGCTGGACGCCGTCCGCGCCCGACGGCGGGCCTTCACGGTCGCGGCTCTGGCCGAGTCTTCCGCTCTCAGAGAGAGCCCTTCACAGACGTCCGGCGAAAGAGCCGCCGCAGAAAAGCTTCGGATCCTGAAGAAACAGCTCTGTGAATCGCAGAAAAAGCTGGAGGCGCTGCAAAAGAAAAGTCATGACGCCGCAGCTGCGGGACACCGGGAGCGGGAGCAGTATCTTCGGATCCGCAAAGAGATCCGCCGGCAGGAGGAAGCCTCCTCGCTGGCGTCTGACAAGAGGCAGCGGTCTCTTCTGTACCTGGGAGGCGCCTTTCTTATTGCTTCCGCGGCTCTCTTTTCCCTGTCCGCCTCCGGCGTACTGCCGCCCCCGCTTCTCTTGTTGTCCGCACTTCTGCTGGCTGCGGGGATCGCGGTCTTCTATAAGAGGAGCAGGTCCGGGGACCTTCCGGACAGCCCCGCGCTCGCATCTCTGCGCGAAGAGGAAGAGGCGCTCCTTTCATCCCTCCGGATGCGGAAAACCCGCCTGCATCGCGCGGCCCTTGCGGCCGGCGAGGAAAAAAAGACTGTCCTCCTGCTCGAGAAAAAGATCCGCGAGTGCCGCGGAGAGGCCTCCCGCAATGTGCCGTCGGGCGGCAGCTCCCTGCCATCCGGTGATCTCCCTGTCCGGGAGCTCGAGGGGAAACTCGCCCCCGGACTCTCCGAATTCGAGAGCCGCGAGGAGGCGTGCCGGGCGCAGAAACAGGAAGTTCTGAGCAGAGAAGAGGCGCTCCGCAGCCGGATCTCGGACTGCCAAAGCGCCGCCGCAAGGCTCCAAGAGCTGCGCGGCGAGATCCGCACTCTCAGAGGAAACTACCATATATGTGTACAGACGGCTGAGTACCTCGAAAAGGCCAGGGCCCAGTTCATCTCCCGCTACCGGAATCCCTTCCTTCGCTCCTTCCGCCGCTACTACTCCATGCTCACCGGAGAGTCCTCCGAGTCCATCTCGGCCGACGCGGACTTCGGCGTCACGATCATGGACGGCGGCCTTCCCAGGGATCCCGCTCTCATGAGCGAGGGCATGCGCGATCTCATCGGCTTCTGCCGCCGCATGGCGATGATCGATGCCATGTATCCCGGCGAAAAGCCCTTTCTGGTGCTGGATGATCCCTTCTCCAACCTCGACGACGAGCGCGTAAAGGGAGGCCTCCGCTTTCTGCAGAGTGCCTCCCTCGAATATCAGATCCTGTATCTCACCTGCCATAAGAGCAGGATATAGAATGTAAAGCCGCGGCGAGACCGGCTATGCCTTCTCATTTTCCGGAAAGGACCGCCATATAGGCGAGGATCCCCGCCACAGTCTTGGCATCCCTGAGTTCGCCGGCAAAGATCCTGCGGGCGAGCTCGGAGAGGGGAATGGCTTCCACGCCGATCTCCTCCGCCTCATCGAGAGACTGCTCCCCGTTTCGGACCAGATCTTCCGCCAGATAGACTTCCACTTTCTCATTGCACCAGGCGACAGCCGTGTCCAGGCGGATCAGTCTGGTGATCTTCCCGCAGCGGTAGCCGGTCTCCTCCTCCAGTTCCCTCGAAGCTGTATCGGCAAAATCCGGATCGTCCGCGTCAAAAGCTCCCGCCGGAAGCTCCGTCGTCTCCCTGTCGACCGCAGGCCTGTACTGGTGGATCATCAGGATCCGCCCGTCGGGCAATACGGGCACGACGCAGGCGCCTCCGCCTCTCTTATGACAGACAAAATCCCACTTCTCCGTCCTCCCGTCAGGAAGCTCCATCGTGTCCCTGTAGAAATCCAGTGCTTTTCCGGGGCTTGCGAGTTCTCTGTTCAACCTTCTGAGTTTGTATTCCATAAATCATCTCCTCATAGCAAAGCAGGATCCTGCACAATCCTCTGCCGCCGCTTTGGGCTTTCCCCTCAGCAGATCCTCGGAAGCCCTTCTCCCTGCAGGATACCGATCCTCCTCAGGCCGCCGATCCCGGTCCTGACCTGGACCGCGCCCGCGCCACTGCTGTCGTCAGGTTCCTCCACTCTTCCGATGACCGCGGCGTCTGCTCCGTACCGGGACTGCCTCATGATCTCCAGCGCCCTCTGCGCCTGATCCCCCGGCACGATCGCCGCGAGCTTTCCCTCATTGCCCATATACAGGGGATCCAGGCCGAGCAGCCCGCAGAAACTCCTGACCGGCGCCGATACCGGTATGGAGGCCTCTTCCAGCACGAATTTCTTTCCGGCCGCTTCCGCCAGCTCCGTAAGGACCGTGCCCAGACCGCCCCTCGTTATGTCGCGGAGCGTTCGCACGCAGATTCCTCCGTCGATAAGGCCTGACACGATCCCGCCCAAAGGCGCGCAGTCGCTCGCGATCCCGGTCTCGATCTGCAGGCGCTCGCTCAGGATCGCCGCATGATGATCGCCCATTGTGCCCGAGACCAGAATGCAGTCGCCCTCTTGCGCGTTGCCGGCCGAAATATCGATTCCGTCCGGGACGAATCCTACGCCTGTCGTGTTGATATAGAGCCCTCCGCTGCCCTCGATGACCTTGGTATCGCCGGCGATGATCCGGACTCCCGCCTCTGCGGCTGTCTGCGAGAGGCTCCTCACGATCCGCCGAAGGACCGGTATCTCAAGTCCCTGCTCGATGATGAAGCCGCAGGTCAGATACATGGGCACTGCGCCGCGCATCAGCAGGTCATTGACCGTCCCGCAGACGCAGAGTCTTCCGATGTCGCCGCCTCTGAAGATCAGCGGCGTCACCACGAAGCTGTCCGTCGTGACCGCGATCCGCCCGCTGCCGGGCACGACAGCGCTGTCCTCCATTTGATCGAGCACATCGTCCCGGAATTCGGCCGCAAAGACGTCCCGGATCAGGTCGCCTGTGGCCTGTCCTCCGCTTCCATGCTCCATTGTAATGCGCTCAGTCATTCACATTTCCCTCCGGTTCACATAATAAGTATAGCAGTTTCCCTCTGTGGAGACCATACACGCTCCCTGGGGACTAAGCGGCGTGCAGACTTTTCCGAACAGAGGACACTGCGTCGGCCGGATCTTTCCGGTCAGCACAAGTCCGCAGCGGCAGGCCTCGTTGATCCTGTGATCCTCCGTCAGCCCTTCGCTCCCCGCGTCCAGATGCGCGTATTCCGGCCTGAGGATCCTGCCGGATCCGCGGATCGTTCCCATTCCTCTCCAGACTGCGTCCGCCCTGGCAAAATATTGATCCACCAGCTTCTGCGCCTCCCGGTTTCCTTCGGCCGTCACTACGGAGGGATAGAAGTTCATGGTCACGCCTTTTCCGCGCGCTTTGACGATCCCGCACAGGGCTGTCAGAATTTCTTCTCCGCTAAAGCCCGCGACGCCAAAGGGGATCCCGTATTGTCTCGAGAGCGGCGCAAAAGCATCGCTTCCCGTCACGACCGCCACATGGCCCGGCGCGAGAAACCCCTGGATGTCCGCCCCGTTCCCGCACAGGTGATCGATGACCTCGGGCATGGTCCGCAGCGCCGTCAGGAGCTTCACATTGCGGACGCCGTCCTCGATGATCTGCTGCACCATCAGGGCATAAACAGGCGCTGTGGTCTCAAATCCGACTGCCGCGAAAACAAACGTGGTACCCGGTTCCTTCTCCGCCAGCGAAAAGACGTCCATGGGCGAGTAGACCATCTGCACGCGGCCTCCCTTTCCCCGGGCCTGCTGCAGGCTCATGCTGCTCCCGGGAACCCGAAGCAGATCCCCGAAAGTCACCACGCAGCAGTCCGGTGTCAGGCTCAGCTCGACCAGCCTGTCGATGTAGGCCGAAGGCGTCACACATACAGGACAGCCCGGACCGGAGATCAGGCGGATCCTGCCGGACAGAAGACCGGGGATCCCGTTTTTGGCGATCGCCCCGGTATGACTGCCGCAGACTTCCATGATCTTCAGTTCCGGGCCGTTATACTCTTTCAAATACTCTTTGATTTCTTCCAGATTCATAAAGCTATCTTTCAGGGAGGCTCAGACGAGCTGCTCCATCTCCCTCATAACCGCCTCGATCTCCTCCATATCCCTGGGGGAGACGACCTGCAGGATGCAGCCGGCGTGCACAAGCACCCGGTCTCCGGGCGCGACCTGTACGAGTCCGGTCCTGGCCTTTACTCTGTTGCCGTCAAAATCCACCAGCGCCGTCCTCTTGTCCACGGACAGCACTTTTCCGGGAAGCGCTACACACATAAGGAATCCTCACTTTGTCATTCTGCTTTCGGGGCAGTGCTGCCCGCGGGAGCTGCCTCTGCAGGCGCCTTGGCCGCCCCGGCCGGCACTTTGGCCGCTTCTGCCGGCGCCTTCGCCGATGCGGCGCTCTCCGCCGCCGCTTTGGCCGCCGCTGCCTTCTTGGCCTGCGCCGCCTTGACTGCCGCCGCTTTTTTGGCCGCCAGTTCCGCCGCCCTGCGTCTCTCCTCTTCCATCACCTCAGGCGACTTCCTGTAGGTCGCCGACGCCTTCTGCGGTCCGGGCGTCTGATAGCCCGGTACAAGATGCAGGCAGCTCTTGGGGCACTTGGAAGCGCAGTAACCGCAGGCGATGCAGTCGAAGCGGTTGATGGTCCAGGTGCCTTCGTTCTTGTCCACCGTGATGCATCTGGGCGGACAGTTTCTGACGCAGAGACCGCAGGAGATGCACTTGTCGATCTCAATCTCTATATGCCCCCTGGAGCGCTCGGGGTAGACCGCGGGCTCCTCGGGATAGTTCTTCGTGACGGGCTTGCTGACAAGGTTCTTCAGCAGGGTGCCCGTGAAATTCAGTAGTGATGCCATAGTCCTCTTGCCTCCTTCACTGCCTTTTACCGCTCGGTGCAGCTGATGCAGGGATCGATCGTCAGGATCAGGATCGGTACGTCCGCGTAATCCGCCCCCTTGAGCGTCTCGCACAGGCCGGGCAGATTGGCAAAGGTAGGTGTGCGGATCCTGAGCCTGTTGAGATAGGGAGTTCCGCTTCCCTTGACATAGTAGACCGCCTCTCCGCGGGGCTGCTCAATGCGCATGAAAAACTCGCCATTGGGATTGCCCTTTACGGGAACGAACAGGTCCCCGTCCGGAATGCCTGCCACTGCCTGCCGGATCAGATCGATGGACTGCAGCAGCTCGTCGATGCGGCAGGCGCAGCGCGCGTAGCTGTCTCCGTCCGTCCGGACGACGGGCTCAAATTCCAGGTCCTTGTAGGCGCCGTAGCCGCGGAGTCTCATATCCGCGTTGATCCCGCTGGCTCTCCCGAAGGGGCCCGCGCCCCCGAGGTCGTGCGCCTGCTGCTTTGTCAGGACGCCGACGCCCCGCAGGCGCAGCTGGACGGTCTTGTCTCCCAGGAAGTTCTTTCTGATCGTGCAGATCTGGTCCTCCAGATCGCCGAGCTTGTTGACGAATCCCGTCAGCATCTGCGCGTCCATGTCTTTCATGACGCCGCCCACCTTGTTGACGGAGAAGATCACTCTTCCGCCCGTAGACTCCTCGATCATGTCAAGGACCTGCTCCCGGATCCTCCAGCACTGATAGAACAGGCTCTCGTAACCGAACGCGTCCGCCAGAAGCCCCAGCCACAGCAGATGGCTGTGCATTCTGGACAGCTCCATCCAGATCGTCCGGAGGTATCTGGCACGGCCGGGGACCTCCACACCCATAATGTTTTCAATCGCTTCCACATATCCCATTCCGTGGCCGAAGCTGCAGATCCCGCAGGTTCTCTCCGCCACGTAGACCATCTCATTGTAGTCCTTCTTGGCGATCAGGCTCTCCAGTCCCCTGTGGACAAATCCGATGGAAGGGACGGCCTCCAGAACTTTCTCATCCTCTATGACCAGATCCAGATGGATCGGCTCCGGCAGTACCGGATGCTGCGGTCCAAAGGGCACAATACTGACATTACCCATATATTCGTATAACCTCCTGCGCTGTCCGCGCCCTTTACTCCTCTTTGCCGGCTGCGGCTTTTGCCTCCTTCGGAAGAAGGGGCGCCTCCTCCGCGATGCGGTAGAGCTTATTGTGATAATCCAGACTGATCATCTGTATTTTGACGCCGTACATCTCCGCCATCTCGTTCTCGTAAAAGACGGCCGTGGGAACGATGTCCGTAACGCTCGGGATCTCTTCGTCCAGATCCGCCTTGAGCCGGAGCGTCTTGTACTCGTAGGTCTCGTCATCCGCAAAGGAATAACTCAGCTCGTATTTTCCGTCAAAATAGGCCGCGCAGGCCTGGGAAAAGCGCAGTCCCGCTTTCTTGAGCTCCATGCATCTGGAGAGCAGCTCTCCCTTTCCGATCTCGATGAGCTCGTTTTCCGGACACTTAATCATGTGCTTTTGCAGCCTCCTTTCCCTGGCTTTTGACGAGAGCGTCGTGCTCGTCGCTCCGCTTCTGGAACAGTTCTATGGCCTGCACCAGGCCGTCGATGATCGCCTGCGGTCTCGCGGCGCAGCCGGGAACATAAATGTCCACCGGCACCGCCTTGTCCGCTCCGCCCAGAATGTTGTAGCAGTCCTTGAAGATCCCTCCGGTGCATCCGCAGGTTCCCACTGCCACCACTACCTTGGGACGGGGCATCTGATTGTAGAGCTGTCTTACGACGTCGATATTCTGCGTGTTGATCCCGCCCGTGATCAGGAAGATATCCGCCTGCAGCGGGTCTCCCGTGTTGATAATGCCGAAGCGCTCCGCGTCATAGACGGGAGTGAGGCAGGCGAGCACCTCTATATCACATCCGTTGCAGCTGCTGCCGTCGTAATGCAGCACCCACGGAGATTTTCCAACTTTAGCCATTTATCCTCATTCCTCCATCGTTTGCAATCATGACTGTCTCAGTTCTCCCAAGGGTCACCGGACCAGCATCAGGATCAGAAGGTTGACGCCCGACGCGAAAAATGTAAAGAGCCAGGTGAATACCAGCATCTGCGTCCATTTGACGCGGGCGCAAGCGTTGTCCGCCAGGATCAGGAAGAAATACACCGCCGCGCACAGAAGCGCCGCGCCTGCATAACTGAGCGGGCTGCGGGTCACGACAAAGAGTCCGATAATGCCCATCAGAATGGAGGTCTCGTACCACTCGGTGATCGTAAAGATAGCCAGATTCTTGGCGCCCATCTCTGTTTTGACGCCCATGACGAGCTCCTGGTGAGCGTGGTGGGACGTGCTGGTGTCAAAGGGCGATTTTCTCATCTTGATCAGCAGGATCAGGACAAAGGAGACAAAGAGTCCGGGCATCCTCAGCAGCATGATCTTGTCGCTGGCTGCGATCTGCGAGACTCTGAAGGTCCCCGTCACCAGATAAAAGCCCACGCCTGCCAGAAGGACGGCCGGCTCGTAGGTCATGATCTGGATCAGCTCTCTCGATGCGGCGATCGTGTTGTAAGGAGAGCTGGTCACGATCGCGGCAAAATACATAAAGGCCGACGCCGTCGAGAGGACGAACAGGCACATCAGGATGTCGCTCCCCGCGAAAAAGATAGCTCCCGTGAAGATCATCAGCGCCAGATAGCACAGAAGGAATGCTGACTGCTGGACGCTGACGGCAATGACCTGCTTGCCGAACAGTTTTCTCACGTCGTAGAAGGGCTGCAGAAGGGGCGGTCCGATCCTCCCCTGCATTCTCGCGCTGATCTTGCGGTCGACGCCTTCCATTAGGCCGCCGAACAGAGGCGCAAACACTATATATAAGATCACAAGTATAGCTGCTCTTGCACTCATGCCAGTACACCTCCCAGGACAATGCTGGCCAGAACAGCCAGGACAGCGGACGTCAGGATCTGGCAGAAGAGCATCATCCTGTCAGGCTGGATCAGCTTGTCAAAATAGTAATTGGAGAGCCACAGCTTCTTCTCTCCGCCGAAGGAATCGACAAACGCGTTGTTGTTTCCCGTGTTGATGCCGCTCATATAATTGAGCTTGTAATTGGTCTGTACGTTTCTGGCATACAGGTAAGCCAGAAGCGGGATCGTGAAGACGATGCACATGATCAGTACCATCATAGTCAGGATTCCGTTGGGCAGGACGTTTACAAATTTGCCGTACATGTCCACCAGAAGCAGGTCGACGAAATTGTTGGAGATCCAGGGCATCAGGATGCAGAGCGACACCATCATGGCGGCGTGGGCCGAAAGTGAGAACATCTCATTGAACCGCGTGATATCCTTCTTCATCCTCTCTCCGGTCTCGTGGCTGCGGCTCAGGATCTTGCCCATCCATTTGGTCCAGTAGAAGCTCGTCGTCGCGGAGCCGTACGTGATAAAGAGGACCAGCATGATATTGTTCCTGTCAACGGCGGCCTTCAGGGCGGACCACTTGGAGATCAGCATGCCGAAGGGCGCCAGGAACATCGCCGCAATACCGATGAACATATAGAAGCCCAGCATGGGCAGCCTGTAGAGAAGACCGTGCATATCCTCGATATCCCTGCTTCCCGTCGCGTTCTCGGTCGCGCCCACATCCTGGAAGAGCAGCGATTTGGACACTGCGTGGAACATCATGAGGAAGATTCCCGCCCAGACCGTCTCGATCTCGCCGACGCCCGCGCAGGCCGTCATAAGCCCCAGGTTGGAGATGGTCGAGAAGGCCAGCACTTTTTTGCCGTCGCTCTGGGAGATCGCCATGATGGACGCCGCAAAGAAGGTAAAGCCGCCTATAAAAGTGACCGCGTTGCCGGCCGTGGTGCCGCCCAGGGCGGGCGAAAGGCGGAAGAGAATATAGATTCCGGCCTTGACCATAGTCGCGGAGTGCAGAAGGGCCGAGGAAGGCGTGGGAGCCACCATCGCGCCCATGAGCCAGGGCGAGAAGGGAAGCTGCGCTGCTTTGGTCAGGGCCGCCATCGCGATCAGCGCCACCGCCACAGTCGCCGGCTTGACGCCCACCTGCGCGTATTCGATCAGCTTGTGCAGGGACACGCAGTTGAGGTTGGTCTCAAAATAGAGAATGCCCGCTGCCAGAGCCACGCCGCCCAGAAGGTTCATCCAGAGCGCGCGGAAGGAATTTGTGATCGCCTCCGCTTCCCTTGTATAGCCGATCAGCAAAAAGGAGCACACGCTGGTCACTTCCCAGAAGAAATCGATCCAGAGAAGGCTCTCCGAGAACACGAAGCCGAACATGGCGCCGAGGAAGACAAAAAGCAGCATGAAGAAATACCTGCGGTTGTCCTTCACGTCCTTTCTGTGAATATGATATCCGTCCATGTATCCGACTGCGTAGACCACGATCAGCGTTCCCACGACGCCCACGATCAGACACATCAGAATAGAGAAATGATCGAGGTAAATGTGGCAGGTGGTGTAGGGCGTGGTTCCCGTCAGCTCCTGCTTTGCGATCATCAGGGTTGGAACGATCGAAAGCAGACTGATCCAGTACTTCCTGTGCTTGAAGCAGAGAAAAGTGACCAGAACCATAAGGGCCAGCTCCGCCAGCAGGATCACATGATCCGCTGTCTCTGTCTCCCTCAGCAGCATGACGGGACTTCCCCCTGCGCTCGTCCAGATCACAGTCAGCGCGATCGAGGCCAGTCCGATGATCCCTGCCGCCGCATAAGTGACATATGCCCGCACCTTGTCGTCCGTGATCAGATACATCACAGGCGCACAGAAAAGCGGAAACAGGATTAAGAAAACCGATATACCCATTTCAGACTTCCTTTCAGCAAGATAGTTAATTTTCTGTCAAAAGACCAACGGCTATTATAGACCTATTTTTCCCAAAAGTCTCCTCTGCATTGCAAAAAAAAGGCGAAAAAAAGAATTCAGAATATTCTGAATTCTTTCAGCCTCAATCCTGCTCCAGAGACAGCTCCCTCAGGCGCATTCCCCTGCCCTGACAGATCTCTCCGGCAGTGCTCCCGCAGCCGGGGCAGGCATAGGAGTTGGATTTCTCCGGGTGGTACTGCGCGCCGCAGCGGGCGCACCAGATCTTCACCGGGATCACCTCCACCTTCAGCTGCGACCCCTCCATGATCGTTCCGGCCACAGCCTCCGGATAATACTTATACAGATATTCCGGCACTATATCCGTCATCGCGCCCACGTCCACCGTCAGGCTGACGACCCTGGAGGCGCCGGCCTCCTGTGCTTTCTGCAGCGCCAGATTCACAAACCGCAGCACATAACTCATCTCATGCATGGATCTTTCCTTCTTTCCCTCTCCCGCTTCTCAGAAGGCCGCCGCGTTCCGGATCCTCACAGCCGTGATTTCCACGGCTCTTCCCAGGACGGTCTCCAGGAACTCTTTTCTGAGCGGGATCATCCAGACAGTTTCCTCCCCCGTCCGGATCTGCTCTGCCGGGTCCGCAGAGCCGGCAGGCGTTTCATTCCCGGCGGGCGCAAACGCGCCTGCGCAGGCATCCCTCTGCCACTGCGCCCGCAGGTCCGCGATACCGACAAAGCGGTTCTCCGGATTGATCAGAGCCATATAGTGGCCTGCCGGATCCCCGGTCTCCCCCACGTAGGAGGCCTTCTCGGAATACCAGCCCTCCAGCGCGGCCTGCGCGCCGCCAAATCCCCACGCCAGGGTCTCCATTGTATAAGGGGTGCCTTCCGGAGCCGCCGTAAAGCAGTCCCTTCCGTCAGGTCTCACATGGTCCTGCAGGATCGTGCTCTCTGCGGCGCGGAGCGCCGCGATACTCTCCAGGTCATACGACCACTGCAGCGGAACATAATCCGCCGGCGTCAAAGGTTCCCCGTTCACAGGGTTTCTGACGCCCTCGCTGCAGGCCTCCCGCCGGATCCCGTTGAGCCTGTCCACAAGGCTTTCCCTGTCAGCCTCCTCCAGCTCTCCTTCCACGCGGATCAGCACGCAGGAGGCGTCCCCGCCGGCTGCGCCCGTGTTCTCCGCGGCAGACGCGGGAATTTCCGTAAATCCCCACGACGCAGACAGGATCAGGCATATCAGCAGCAGTTTCTTCCGTATATAATTTCCGCGCAGTGCTCTCATATCCATATCGTCATGCCAAAGGCTGCCGCACCGGAAACGCAAAGGTTTCTGGTGCGGCAGCCTCTTCCCCTCTTATCGAAACAGTATTCTCTTCTGTAAGAACCGTGTTATCAATCCAGCTTGATATTCTTAAGCAGATCGCCGAGGCTCGTGGTCGCCTTTTCGTGGGACACGAACTTGGAAATATCCGGGATTTCGTCCTCGGCCGGAGCGGGCGCTTCCTCGAGAGCCTTCATGCTCAGGCTGACCTTGCCGTCCTTCACTCTTGTGATCTTAACCTTGACGGTATCGCCTTCCTTGCAGACTTCCTCGGGGGTTGCGACTCTCTTGGTGCTCATCTGGGAGATGTGCACGAGTCCGCTGATTCCATTTCCGAGATCCACGAATGCGCCGTAAGGCTTAATGGTCTCAACTTTGCCCTCCAGCACTGTGCCGACTGTGAGCGCGTCGATGCGGGCCTTCTTCTCCTGGCTTCTCTTGATCTTGGCTGCTTCCCGGCCGGACAGGACCAGACGCTGTTTCTCTCTGTCCGCCGTGATGATCACAACGTCGATCTCCTTGCCGATCCACTCGCTGACATCTTCCACATAGCTTGTGCTGAGCTGGGATGCGGGAATAAATGCCCTGACACCTTTCAGCGAAGTCACGACGCCTGCCTTGACGCTCTCGTCGATCGGAACTGTGAAGACGACTTTGTTCTCCATCATCTCCTCAAAAGCGTCCCACTTGGCGTCATTGCGATTTCCATTAGTTTCCAT
>ODAI012591859.1_pt1 | contig 22848 bp, 21 predicted proteins | sample 1539321 | NCBI WGS metagenome assembly ODAI01 (sample SAMN02144231, study PRJEB22623) | gut metagenome | biome: sheep rumen | host: Ovis aries | place: New Zealand | reverse complement strand
TCCCTGAGGAAAGCCACGCCGGCAGCGTCCTTCAGCTCCTCGCGGTAGAGGGCGCAGAGCCGCTTGCGGGCGGGGATGAATTCGGGCTCCAGGCGCGAGAGCTGCACGCGGCCGACGGCCGCCATGATGTTGCTCATATGGAAGCGCCAGCCCTGGCGGACCACGTCGGGATCCCAGGTGCGCTCCCCGGCGAAGCGGGCGCGGGTGTCGCCCTCGACGCTGAGCAGGCGGGCATCCTGGGCGATGCGGGCCGTCTCCCTGTCCTGGCAGACGACAAGGCCGCCCTCCCCGGACGTGATGTTCTTGATGCCGTCGAAGCTGAAGCAGGCCACGTCGCCGAAGCTGCCGATGCGCCGGCCGTCGTGCCGGCACCCGAAGGCGTGGGCCGCGTCCTCGACGACGCGCAGGCCGTACCTGGCCGCAAAGGCGTAGACCTCGTCCAGCTGCCAGGGGTTGCTGGCATAGTGCACGGGCATGATGGCAAAGGTGTCCTTTGCCAGGCGCTTCTCGCAGTCGGCAAGGTCGATGGTGCCGGTCTCGGGCAGCACCTCGCAGGCTATGGGTCTGACGCCGCAGGCCGTGCAGGCCTGGAAGGAGGCCACGAAGGTGAGGGAGGGCACGAGTATGGAGCCGCGCGGGCCTTCGCCAAAGCGTCCGGGCGCGACCGCATCCACGGCCAGCGTCAGGGCGGAGGTGCCGGTGTTGGCCGTGCACACGAGCTCGGGGTCCACGCCCAGATAGGACGCCAGTTCCTGCTCAAAGCGCTTCACCTCGGCGCCTATGCCGAGATAGCCGTCCTCGACGATGACGCGGCGGACAGCCTCCGCCTCGGCCTCACCAACAATGGAACGGGAAAGGCGCATTGCCATAGCTCAACCCCTCTGCCCGGACTGTGCCGGACGCGTAAAATGTCCGCACCGGCAGGGGATCGACCGAGCCCCCCGGCGCACGCGAAGCTTCTTACGCCTATCGACTGCGCCCGGCAAGAAGGCCTAGTCCACCGTGAAGGAACCGGGGAAGAGGCGCTTCACCCGCGCGAAGGCGCGGTCGCGCGCCGCCTCGTCGGCAAAGGGGCCGGCCTCGACCTTCCAGAGGCCGGAGGGCGTTCTGGAGACAATGCAGGGCAGCCCCTCCCGCTTGAGCGCCTGCACGCAGCGCTCGGCGTTGTGCTGGCTGGAGAAGGCGCCCGCCTGCACGCGTCCGGCATAGCTTCCCCCGCCCTCGGCAGGAAGGCCGTAGCCGCCCTCGGCAGGAAGGCCGTAGCCGCCCTCGGCAGGAAGGCCGCTGGCGCCCCCGCGGGGATGGGCTTGGTCAGCCGCAAGACCGTAGCCGCCTTCGCGGACGTGCTCCTGGGCCATGGCCTGCTCGGCTGGCGCGGCCAGCAGAGGCACGGGGGCCGGCGCCGGCGCAGCGGACACATGTTCCGCAGGCGCAGGCCGGACTGCCGGATCGACGGGCTTGGGCGTGGCCTCCGGTCCGGGCTCTTGCTTCGGCTTCGGCTCCTGCCGGCGCTCCGTCAGCGCCTGGATGAGCACCCGGCCCGTGCCCGTGCCCAGTATGCCGACCTTCTGGGCCGCGGCTCTGGAGAGGTCGATGACCCGGTCGTCGACAAAGGGCCCCCTGTCGTTGATGCGCACGATGCAGGTCCTGCCGTTGTCGAGGTTGGTCACCCGCACCTTGACGTTCAGGGGCAGAATGGTGTGGGCCGCCGTCATGCCCCACTGGTTGTAGGTCTCGCCCGAGGACGTTGGCCGGCCGTGAAACTTGGTGCCATACCAGGAGGCAACGCCTTCCTGGACAAAGCCCTCGGCGGACTTCAGGGGCACGTAGCGCTTGCCCCTCACGGTGTAGGGGGCAGATCCCGGCACGCCGCCGCGGTAGTGCGGCTTGGCGCCGCAGGCGCAGAGGGAAAGCGCAAGGCAGACGGCAAGCGCGGGCGCAAGCAGCTGCCTGAGCATGCCGGAACAGGCGGACAGGCCAGGCGAGCCAGGCCGGAAGAGAAGACTGCGCGTAGCCATGCGTGCTCCCGGGCACGAGGCCCCGAGGGGGACGATCAGGTTAGGTTGCGTTCTGCCGCGCCGGATGCTTTTTCCCCAAGGTGCCGGGTCTGCCGGTGAAGGGGCACACGGAGCCGTCGGCAGGCGAGCGCTCGAGCGCGAAGAGCAGGGCAATGCCGTCGGCGTCTATCCGGCCGTCGTCGCGGGCTTCCTTGAGGATGTCCCTGGCGGCCTGGATGCGCCCGCAGTCGAGCAGGTCGCTTGCCGCCATGGTGAACATGTGCTCGGGATTGTCGCCGTAGAGGGCTCTGACAAGGCCGGGATAGAGATGGCCGAAGGCCTTCTTGACGCGCTCGGCGTCCGTGGCCAGCCAGCGGGCAAGGCAGCAGTTCTCCGGCGCCTGCGCAAGGTAGCGGATCATGAAGGGCATGCCCGAGCGCAGCACGTGCAGGATGCGGTTCATCTCGCGCCGGCAGCTCTCTGCCGTCTGGTCGGTCATGGACGCCAGCGTGGAGGACATCTCCCAGGCCAGGCTTCCCGAACGCCTCAGCTGCAGGAGGCGGCAGGCGTAGTGCTGGATCTGGAAGGCGTCTTCCCTCAGCTTGGCGCATTCGTGGAAGGAGAAGCCCACGCACCAGTCGACGAAGGCCCCCTCTATCTCGCCGTTGTCCGCATCGCCTATCCTGTCGCCCGGCTGCAGGGTGCGTCGGAAGAGGTGGTGCGCCGTGTCCTTGAGACGCCAGAACACGCCCTTGCGCATGGCTTCGCCCATGAGGGCGTGGAGCACGTTGTAGGAAAGGCTCCTGTCGCGGTTGAGGCGGTTGCTCTGCTCCAGCAGAGCCAGATAGACGGTGCAGTAGTCCCTGACGAGGTCGCGGACCAGCGGGGCCGCGCCGGCAGGATCCTGAAGCCAGCTCACAGGCCCTTCTCGCGAAGCAGGGACTCGGCCACCACGCTGTCGTAGATGGCCATGGGATCCTGGCCCTCGTGGCCGGGGGCGCTGCGGTACATGCCGGCAGCCTTCTCGACGACGGAGAGAGGAAGCCACTCGTGCTTGTCCCAGACCTCCGGATGGCCGGAGTCCCACATCCTGAACTCGACGGCGCCGCCCTCGCCCCGGCGCACGTACATGCGCACCTGCGGAATGCCGGGACGGGGGAGATAGTAAAGACCGAGGGAATCTTCCATGGACGCGAACCTCGCTCATATTTTTGCTGAATGTAAATGATGCGGCACGCTCTGGCAAGGACGGCCGCAAGCCGGAAAGACAGGACAGGACGGAGGCGGAAAGGCGCTGGCACCGGATTCCTTGTGAAAAGCGCCCGTGCAGGATCAAGGACCGCGCGCCGGCACCCGATGCCGGCAGCCCTGCCGCAAAAATTTTGCGCCATAGTCTAAAAAGCGCATCTGCGCCTACGGCAGCAGGGCCTGCAGAGAGCTTGTGAAAAAATCGCACAAGGTTGTCTTTTTTCGTGAAATGGGATACGCATTGGCCATTCGATCAATCATCCGATCCGAATCCTTGGCGGATTCCTGCGGCCCGCCGCTCCCGCCGAGGGATGTCACGTCAGTGATGTTACCCAAACCACGTGGAGGTATGGTAATGAAATTCGAAACCCCCTTGTTGGACCAACTGGAAACCGGCCCCTGGCCGAGCGTTGTGTCCGACATCAAACAGGAAGCCGCAAGCCGCGCCAAAAACGAGAAGGGTCTTGACTACCAGATTCCGCAGGACTGCTGCGAAGACCTGCTCGGCCTTTTTGAGCTCAGCTACAAGGATAAGGAAACCCACTGGAAACACGGCGGCATCGTCGGCGTGTTCGGCTACGGCGGCGGCGTTATCGGCCGCTACTGCGACCAGCCCGAAATGTTCCCCGGCGTGGCCCACTTCCACACCATCCGTGTGGCTCAGCCCTCCGGCAAGTACTACAAGACCGACTTCCTCCGCCAGCTCTGCGACATCTGGGAACTGCGCGGCTCCGGCATGACCAACATGCACGGCTCCACGGGTGACATCGTCCTCCTCGGCACGACCACCCCGCAGCTGGAAGAGATCTTCTGGGAACTCACCCACAACATGCACAACGACCTCGGCGGCTCCGGCTCCAACCTCCGCACCCCCGCCGCGTGTCTTGGCATGTCCCGCTGCGAGTTCGCCTGCTACAACACCCAGGACGCCTGCTACACCCTGACTCAGGACTACCAGGACGAACTGCACCGCCCGGCCTTCCCCTACAAGTTCAAGTTCAAATTTGACGGCTGCCCGAACGGCTGCGTCTGCGCCATGGCCCGCTCCGACTTCGCCGTCGTGGGCACCTGGAAAGACGACATCAAGATTGATCAGGACATGGTCAAGGCCTATGTCGGCGGCGAGCTGAAACCCAACGCCGGCGCCCACGCCAGCCGCGACTGGGGCAAGTTCGACATCCAGGCTGAAGTCATCGACCGCTGCCCGAGCCACTGCATGAAGTACGAAGACGGCAAGCTGTCCATCGACACCAAGAACTGCGTCCGCTGCATGCACTGCATCGACACCATGCCCCGCGCCCTCCACATCGGTGACGAGCGTGGCGCCAGCGTCCTCTGCGGCGCCAAGGCCCCCGTCGTCGACGGCGCCCAGATGGGCTCCCTCCTGGTTCCCTTCATCGAAGTCCAGAATCCCTACGACGAGCTCAAAGAAGTCATCGAAAAGATTTGGGACTGGTGGATTGAAGAAGGCAAGAACCGCGAACGCCTCGGCGAGCTCATGAAGCGCCAGTCCTTCCAGAAGCTCCTCGACGTCACCGAGATTCCTGCTCAGCCCTGCCACGTTGTTGCCCCCCGCAACAACCCCTACATCTTCTTCAAGGAAGAAGAAGTGCCCGGCGGCTTCGAGCGCGACCTCGCCGACTACCGTTCCCGTCACCAGCGCTAATCAAGGGGAGAAAGAAAAATGGCTTTTATTTCTTCTGGGTACAATCCCGAGAAACCCATGGAAGGCCGCATCTCCGATATCGGCCCCCACAAATACGACGAAATGTTCCCGCCGGTCATTGCCAAGAACTTTGGCAAGTGGGCCTACCATGAAATCCTCGAGCCCGGCGTTCTCATGCACGTGGCCGAGTCCGGCGACAAAGTCTTCACCGTCCGCTGCGCTGGCACCCGCACGATGTCCGTCACCGCCATCCGCATGGTCTGCGACATCGCCGACAAGTACTGCGACGGCTACGTCCGCTGGACGACCCGCTCCAACATTGAGTTCATGACCACCGACGAAGCCAAGGCCAAAGCCCTGAAGGCTGAGCTCAACGGCATGAAGTTCGACGCTGGCTCCTACAGGTTCCCCGTTGGCGGCACCGGCGCCGGCATCTCCAACATGGTCCACACCCAGGGCTGGCTGCACTGCCACACCCCGGCCACCGACTCCACCGGCCCGGTGAAAGTCGTCATGGACGCCGTGTTCGACGAGTTCACCAGCATGCGTCTGCCTGCGCCCCTGCGCATCTCCCTCGCCTGCTGCATCAACATGTGCGGCGCCGTGCACTGCTCCGACATCGGTCTCGTGGGCATTCACCGCAAACCGCCCATGATCGACCACAAGTGGGCTGACCAGCTCTGCGAAATCCCCCTGGCCGTCGCCGCCTGTCCTATGGCCGCCGTGCGTCCCACCAAGGTGGACTTCGAAGGCAAGAAGGTCAACTCCGTGGCCATCAAGGTTGACCGCTGCATGTACTGCGGCAACTGCTACACCATGTGCCCGGCCCTGCCCATCGCCGACCACGCCGGCGACGGCATCGCCATCATGGTTGGCGGCAAGGTCTCCAACCGCATGACCATGCCCAAGTTCTCCAAGGTCTGCGTGGCCTACATCGAGAACGAGCCGCCGCGCTGGCCCACCCTGGCCAAGACGGTCCGCAAGATCGTCGACACCTATGCCGCCAACGCCCGCAAATACGAGCGCCTCGGCGACTGGATCGAGCGCATCGGCTGGCAGGACTTCTTCACCCTCACCGGCCTTGAGTTCACGCACCATCTCATCGACGACTTCCGCGATCCCGCTTACTACACCTGGCGTCAGAGCACCCAGTTCAAGTTCTAAGCGGAATTGCAAGCCAATCTTTGCGGCGGCTCCGGCCGCCGCATAAATGGAGTTCTCCATGGCTGACGAAAAGCAAGTCATCATCGACTACCTGAAGTCCAAGGAAAAGGTTAAATCCAAGCACTACTTCAAAGACTTCCTGGAACTGTTCCCTGACAAGGGTCCCCGCCAGGTGAAAAAGATCCTCAGCGATCTGGTCAAAGAAGGCGTTGTGGAATACTGGTCCTCTGGTTCCACCACCATGTACGGCCTGACTGGCTCCGGCAAGCAGGGCCACGTGGGCGACCAGGTGTAGCCTTTCCCACTGAAAAGCATTTGAGCCGCGGTTCTCAACGGAACCGCGGCTCTTCTGCTTTCTGGGCCCCTGCCCCCTCTGGCGGGCAGAGCGTCTCGGCTACCCGCAGGGCGCGCAGCCGCTGAGGCGCTCGGCGAGCCTCGTGCAGCGGGCGCTGGTCTCGTTTCTGGCAACGGCTATCTCCATGGCGCGCGGCTGGCCCACGATCACCACGAGCTTCTTGCCCCGCGTGATGCCGGTGTAGAGAAGGTTGCGCCTCAGCATGACGAAGTTGGTGGTCATGATGGGAATGACCACGCAGGGATACTCGGATCCCTGGGACTTGTGGATGGAGATGGCGTAGGCGGGCACGAGCTCGTCCAGGTCGGCTGCCTGATAGGTCTTCTCCTCGCCGTCGAAGTCCACGACCAGTTCCTTGACGTCGACCCGCGCCTGCACGACGATCCCGATGTCGCCGTTGAAAACGTCCAGGTCGTAGTTGTTCCGGGTCTGCATGACCTTGTCGCCCACGCGGAAGCGACGCTCTCCCCTGGCCATCTCGAGGCCGTTGGGATTGAGCGCCTCCTGCAGAAGGCGGTTGAGGTTCTCCGCGCCGACGATGCCCTGGTGCATGGGCGTGAGCACCTGGATGTCCGCCAGCGGATCCCAGCCGTAGTGGGCAGGCAGCCGGCGCTTCACGAGATCGACGATAAGCTGGCTTGCGGCCTCGGGCTCGTCCTGGCGCATGAAGTAGAAGTCGGTCTTGCCGTCTCTGGGGTTCTGCAGGCGGGGGAGCTGCCCCTCCTTGATCTGATGGGCCATGAGGGCGATGTCGCTCGCGTCGCTCTGGCGGGAAATCTGGCTGAGCATGGCCACGGGCAGGGCCTTGGAGTCGATGATGTCCTGCAGCACCGCGCCGGGCCCCACCGAGGGCAGCTGGAAGATGTCGCCCACGAAGATGACGCAGGCGCCCGGCGGCACGGCCTTGAGCAGGTAGTAGAAGATCACGATGTCCATCATGCTGGCCTCGTCCACGATGAGCAGATCGCACTCTAGTGGCGTGTCCTCGTTGCGGCTGAAGCCGTGGGTCTGCGGATTGTACTCCAGCAGTCTGTGCAGGGTCTTGGCCTTCATGTCCGTAGCTTCGCTCATGCGCTTGGCCGCGCGCCCCGTGGGGGCCGCAAGAAAGATGCGCTTGCGGGAGGTGGCAGAGAGAAAGAGCGAAATGATGGCCTTGATGATGGTGGTCTTGCCCGTGCCGGGCCCGCCCGTGAGCACCATGACCTTGCTGCGGCTGGCAAGGTTGACCGCTCCCACCTGCTCCGGCGAGAGCCGGATGGGCTGCCTGTTCACGGCCTTGGCCACCTGGTCCACCCTGTCCGTGAAGGCAACGCTCATGGGCATGCGCATGAGACGGGCAAGGTAGAAGCCCGTCTTGCACTCGCAGGTGTAGTACATCTTGAGATAGACGGCCTTCTCCGCGCAGGGGGCACCGCTTTCCCCGCCGTCTTCTGCATCGTCTTCCGCATCGTCTTCGAAGCCGGTGGCAGGCTCTCCAGAAGGAGAGGAGCCCAGTTCCTCGATGCAGACGCGATCATCGGCTTCGAGCTTGCGCAGGGCGTCCAGAATGGCCTCTTCCCCCACGCCGAGGGTTTTCCTGGCCTGGTCGAGCAGACGCGACTGGGGCATGTACACGTCCCCGCTCTCCGAAGCCTGCTGGAGCACGTAGAGGCAGCCTGCCTGCACGCGCAGGGGGGCGTCCCTTTCGACGCCGAGCTTCATGGCGATCTTGTCGGCAATGACGAAGCCTATGCCCCGGATGTCCATGGCCAGGCGGTAGGGGTTGGCGCGCACCACCTCAAGGGACTGCTGGCCGTACTCGGCGAAGATGCGCAGACCGTAGGCCGGCGAGATGCCGTAGGGCTGGAGGGCCTGCATGAGGTCGCTCATGCTCCTGTGCTCGGCCCAGCTCTCCTTGATCATCTCGATGTTCTTCTTGCCGACGCCCTTGACCTTGAGCAGGCTGTCCGGCTCGGTGTCGAGCACGCGGGCCGTGTCCTTGCCAAAGGCCTTGACGATGCGCCTGGCAAGATCGGCTCCGACGCCCTTGACGAGGCCGGAGGAGAGGTAGGCAACGAGGCCGGCCTCGGAGGTTGGTATCTGCTCCTCATAGCTCGTGAAGGCAAACTGGCGGCCGAACTTGCGGGTCTCCACCCAGCGCCCCGTGAAGGCTATCTTCATGCCGCCCTGAGGGCTGGGCAGGGTGCCGGTGCAGGTAAGCTTGTCCTTGGGAAAGCCGCCTCTGCCGGCGTACTTGGCGTCGGGCACGACGCAGAGCACGGCATAGCCGTTCTCGGCGTTCTGATAGATGACGCGGTCAATCGTGCCTCCGAAGGCAAGCTCCTGCTCTTCGGCGGCAGGACCGGGCGCAGGCTGGACAGGCTCCATCAGGACCTCCCGAGGCGGCGCTGCAGGAGCAGCGCGTCCGCCAGCACCAGCGAAGCCATGGCCCTGAGCACGGGCACGATGCGCGGAATGGCGCAGAGATCGTGGCGCCCGCCGACCTTGATCCTGGCCGGCTTGCCGTCGAGGTCCACGGTGTCCTGCTCGACGGCGATGGAGGGGATGGGCTTGACGGCGGCCGTGAGGACGATGTCCTGGCCGCTCGAGATGCCGCCAAGTATGCCTCCCGCATGGTTGGAGGCAAAGCGTCCGCCGGGAAGGAGGGGATCATTGTTGGCCCTGCCCGTGGATCTGGCGGCTGCAAAGCCGTCGCCGACCTCGACGCCCTTCACGGCGCCAACGCCCATGAGGGCTGAGGCGAACATGGCGTCGAGCTTGCCGAAGACGGGCTCTCCAAGTCCCGCCGGCACGCCGCGCGCCTCGATGCGCACGATGCCCCCGAGCGTGTCGCCCTGCCCTCTGGCTTCGCGCACCCGCTCGTCCCAGCGGGCTGGCGCCTCGTCGCTGGCCGCAAAGTAGGGTCGCTGCAGAGCGCCTGCGAGGTCGATCTCCCGGCAGGCAAGGCCGCCAAGCTCGACGGCCGCGGCAAGAACGGCAATGCCGGCTTCAGCCAGCAGAATGTCGGCCACGGCGCCGGCAGCCACGCGGCCAATGGTTTCGCGTCCCGAGGACCGGCCGCCTCCGCGGTGGTCCCGCAGGCCGAACTTCTGCTGGTAGCCCCAGTCCGCATGGCCCGGGCGGAAGACGCGACGCAGGCTCTCGTAGTCTTTTGAGCGCTGGTTCTCGTTGCGCACCGTGAAGGCGATAGGCGTGCCCGTGGTCCGCCCCTCGAAGACGCCGGAGAGTATCTCCACCGTGTCGGACTCCTGACGGCTTGTGGCCGAAAGGCCTTGCCCCGGCCTGCGCCTGTCGAGGGCGCGCTGCATGTCGGCTTCCGAAAGCGCCAAGCCTGCAGGGCAGCCGTCGACGACGCCCCCGACGGCCGTACCGTGGGACTCGCCGAAGGTGGCGACGCGGAAGAGTTCTCCAAAGCTGCTGCCTGGCATGGCTGGCCTCCTTCGGGCCCAGGGGCGACGGCGCCGGCAGAGGCGCCCCCCGGTACGGCAGGCGCGGCGCCGGAGCAGAATCCAGCGCCGCGCCGCTGGCGGAACGAGCCTCCCTGGGGAGGCGCTACTTGAGCAGAATGTTGTCGATGAGGCGGGCCTTGCCCACCTTCACGGCGCAGGCCATGAGCGCCGGCCCCTTGACCTCGTCCAGCGCGGCCAGGCTCACGGGATCGACCACGTAGAGGTAGTCGAGGCGGCCGAGGGGCAGGCGGGACGCCCAGCGGCGCAGCACCGCGTCCCTGAGGACGGAGACACGGGTCTCGCCCTGGTCCACGAGGCTTTTGGCGTAGCGCAGGCCGGCCTGGATCTCGGGGGCCTGAGCCCGCTCCTCCCCGGTGAGGTAGACGTTTCTGGAGGAAAGGGCGAGACCGTCTTCAGCCCGCTGGACAGGCACGGAGACAATGGTCACAGGATAGAAGAGGTCGCGGACCATGCGGCGCAGGATGGCCTGCTGCTGCCAGTCCTTTTCGCCGAAGACGGCGTAGTCGGCCTGGGTGAGCATGAAGAGCTTGGTGCAGACGGTGCACACGCCCCGGAAGTGGATGGGGCGGGAGGCGCCGCAGAGCACGGCGCTCATCTCGGGCACTTCGACCCACGTGGCTGCATCGGGTGCGTAGAGTTCGGCAGGTTCGGGCGCAAAGAGCGCGTCTGCGCCATGCGCTTCGGCCACGGCGCGGTCGCGCTCGAAGTCGCGCGGATAGGAGGCGTAGTCCTCGTTGGGGCCGAACTGCGTGGGATTGACGAAGAGGCTGACGACAACCTTGTCGCCAAGGCCGCGCGCCTTGTCCATGAGGGCCGCGTGGCCGTCGTGGTAGTAGCCCATGGTCGGCACCAGGGCCACGGTCTGGCCGTCCCTGTGCCAGGAGCGGCACAGCTCGGAAAGCTCTTTGGCTGTTTTGACTGTCTGCATATCGTTCTTTGCCTTCGGAAAGGGGAAATGCGCGCAGGGACATGCCCCGCGCGAAGGGGAGGCCAGGCGGACGCCGGGCGCCCTCCTGACGGGGCATCGTATAGCAGACTTTCCCGCAAAGCTCACCTCTTTTCGGACGGCTGCCCTGCCTTGACGCAGGGCGGAATCTGCGCGCATTCTGAGTCCTGCCAGGCACATGCGGGGCCCAAGCTCCGCCTGCCTTTGGCACAAGGCCCGCCATGCCCCATTCCTCGCCTTTGCCCCGCCCCCTCTTTCAGGGCCAGCTTGACCGCTTCTGCGCCGTGTACGCCGTGCTCAACGCCTGCCGGCTCATCTTCAGGCTGCGCGTCCAGGACGCATCCGCCATCTTTGCCGACACGCTCGCAAGCCTTGCCGCCAGGCCGGACGTCTTCCGCGCCGTGCTCGGCCAGACGACGGACTACGCCTTTCTGGTGGACGAAGTGACGGCCAGGTGCCAGGCCAGATACCCCCTGCACATGCACCGGCCCTTCCCCGGCGCGAAGGCGGGGAGCGTTCCTCCCGAAGCGCTCTGGAAGGCGCTTGAGGACTGGCTTGCCAGCCCCGGCCGCACGGCCCTCGTCCGCTTCCAGCGCTTTCTCGTCCCTGGAGGCCCTGCGCTGGTGCGCCACTGGACGGCCGTCCGCGCCGTCGAGGGAGACAGTCTCGAGCTCTACGACTGCAGCATTCAGGAAAACGCCGTGCACAGCATACCCGAGTTCGGCTTTGCGACGGATCCCCGCCGCCTAGGCCAGGACCGCCTCCTGCTCGTGGAGCCGGAGCACGTTCGCCTGCTTGAACGCGCCTTCGGCGAGCGCTGAAACAGGAGCTGGGCACCTACGCTGGGCAAACGGCTTTGCCTTTTGCGACCTGCTGTGCGATAGCTTGGCACACCGCTCTACTTCAAGCCGGACCAACCGTCTGCAAGGACTTTCATGATCAGCCCCGATTTCCGCCTCAGCCACCCCCTGTCCGCGCGCGGACGCAAGCCCCTGGGCACGCTGTCCGTCTGGTGCCGGAGCCTCGGCTGCCCGAAGAACCGCGTCGACACCGAGACCCTGCTCGGCAGCCTTGGCGCCGGCATCGCGGAATGCCAGGACCTGCGCAAGGCCGACCTCGTCTTCATCAACACATGCGGCTTCATCGAGCCTGCCGTGAAGGAGTCCATAGACGCCATACTCGAAGCCGTGCGCGACACCGAAGGGCTGAAGCGGCGTCCGCTCGTCGCCGTCGGCGGCTGCGTCGTCGGCCGCTACGGCATCACGGATCTTCAGCAGGAAATCCCCGAAGTCGATCTCTGGCTGGCAACAAAGGATCTTCCGCGCTGGCCAGACATGCTCCGCGAACGCCTCGGCCTTGGCGCCTGCGCCCCGCAAGGGCGCCTGCTCTCGGGCTGTCCCTCCTACGCCTGGCTCAAGGTCGCCGAAGGCTGCCGGCACAGGTGCGCCTTCTGCACCATCCCCGCCATCCGCGGAGGACTGCGGTCAAGACCCGCCGGCGACATCGTCGCCGAGGCGAGAGCCCTGCTGGCCGCAGGCGTCAGGGAACTCGACCTCGTCGCCCAGGACCTCACGGATTACGGACAGGACCTCCATCCCGGCCAGGAGGGGCTGCCGGCGCTTGTCAGGGAGCTTGCCGGCCTCGACGGCCTCTTCTGGCTGCGCCTGCTCTACCTCTACCCCAAGGGGATAACGAAGGAGCTGCTCCAGACCGTCAAGGACGCCGGGCCAGTGCTTCCCTATTTCGACATTCCCCTGCAGCATAGCCACCCCGATGTTCTCAAGCGCATGGGACGGCCCTTCGACGCCGATCCCGAGCGGGTCTGCGGGATGATCAGGGAGGCCCTTCCCGAAGCGGCCCTGCGCACGACCTGCATCGTGGGCTATCCCGGCGAAACCGAGGCCCAGTTCGAACACCTCTGCCGCTTCGTCGAAAAAACCCGCTTCACGCACCTTGGCGTCTTCACCTACTGGCCCGAAGAGGGCTCCAAGGCTGCCGAACTCCCGGATCAGCTTCCGCAGGCAGTCAAGGACGAGCGGCGCGATGCCCTCATGGCCCTGCAGCAGGACATCAGCGCCCAGTTTCTTGAAGGCTTCCGGGGCCAGACCCTGGACGTGCTGGTCGACGAGGCCAATCCCGAGTGGCCGGGCCTCCACAACGGCCGGGTCTGGTTCCAGGCGCCCGAAGTGGACGGCGTCACCTATGTGAGCGGTCCCGGAAGCCAGCCCGGCGCCGTCGTTCGCGCCGACGTCGAAGACAGCGGGGACTACGACCTCACGGCGCTCGCCCAAGAGCCGGCACCCGGCGGCGAAGCATAGACAGCCCTCTCAGCCCTCACAAGGAGACAGCCATGAAAAAAGCCCTGCTTGCATCCCTGCTTGTCGCGATATGCCTGCTGGCAGGCTCTGCCCAGGCGGCCGTCCAGGAGTTCGGCCCCGACTTCTCCCGCTTCACCATCAACGTGCCCGAGGGCTGGACAGCCGCTGCCATCGACGGCGGCGTCCAGCTTGCCGATCAGAACGGCGCCTGCAGCCTCGCCGTGACCAAAGTCAAATCGGGAGGCGCCAGCGCGGAAGCCCTGTGCAAGGGTGCCGTCCAAAAGTACGGCGTGCAGGACGCCAAGGCGCTTGACAAGGAAGACGGCAGCTTCGCCATGTCCGGCACGAAGGATGGCGCGCCCTTCGCCGTGGCCGTCACCATCGACGGCAATCTCGCCGTCGTCATCGTCATGGCAGGCGACATGGGCAAGGTCTTAGGACCGCTCGACACCCTGCAGTAGCCCCCACAGGCGGCATTGCTCCAAGGAATTCCTGCATGAAAGCTCTGCTTGCTCCCCTGCTCTGCGCAGCCTGCCTTCTGCTGGCAGGCTCTGCCCAGGCGGCCGTCCATGAATACGGACCCAGCTTCTCCCGCTTCGGCATCGACGTGCCTGACGGCTGGACAGCCAAGGCACTGAAAAACGGCGTGCACCTGGTCAGCGGCGACCGCCAGAACAGCATTGCGGCCATTATCGATGCCAACAGGGGGCATACCGCCGAGCAGATCGCCAAGAGCGTCGCCCACAAGACGGGCCTCAAGGAAATACGGCGCAAGGACGACAGCAACTACTTCGTCACCGGCTTCAAGGACGGCGCCAAGGTCGGCATCACCATCACCGTTGCCGGCAAGTTCTTCGTCATGTTCTCCATGGCCGGCAGCGATGCGGACGCGCTCTTGCGCATCATCGGCTCCTTCCACCTTGTCGAGTAGGGCGCTGACGCGTCCTGCCTGCCGCAGTCCTCAAGACAAGGCGCCTGTCCCCAGCGGCTCCAGCGGCTGAAGGGCGCCCTTTCTGTGCGCGGGACAGGCCGCCGGAGCCGCCTTGCGCAGCTTTACGCGCACCTATTGCAACCGGGCCTGCAGGTTCAGTATAAGAGGAACCAGCTTGGGACCAATCCCTCCAGTCCCTCGAAAGTTCGCCAACTTTTACCACAGCACCTTGAAAATGAAGAATCTTTCCGCCACCTTGCTCTGCCTGCTCAGCATTGGCTGCGCAAGTTCCGCCCATGCCCAGGTCCAGGAGTTCGGCCCTGACACTGCCCGCTTCACCATCGACGTCCCCAGCGACTGGGAAGTGAAAGCCACGCAGACAGGCGTTGAGCTCGCCGATGGGGAAAAGGCTACTTTCCTCTCCATCGCCATCGGCAACACGAGGGGCAGGACGCCCGAGCAGATAGCCAACACGCTGACCATGGCTAGCACCTTTGCCAAGAAACGGGGTTTCAGCAACATGGTCAAGAAGGGGCCCGGACTGTTTGTCCTGCACGGCGAAACGGACACCGGCCTGCGCAAGACCCTGGTGCTCTTCGTGGAGAATGAGCGCTATGCCACCTGCACCATGTCCGGCAAGAACATGGAGGCTGTCGCCAAGATAACCGACTCGCTGAAGGCGAAGCGGAACGATGAGCCCAGCCCGGCCGCGGCAGAGGAAGCTGCGATGCCTGCCGGAAGCATGAACGATCCTGCCAATGCCGACTCCCCGAAAGCAGCGGATGACGCTGACAGCCCTCTCGCACCTTAGCCCCGACACACAGCAACCACAGGAGGCGGCGACATTCTTGCCCCGCGGCAGGAAGAATGCCGACAAGACATGCACAAGACAGCAACCCTGCTCCTTTCCGCTTCTCTGCTCTGCACGCCGGCGCCCGCCCTTGCCGACCCCCTTGCCGAGATTGACAGCCTCATCCTGAGCAACATGCAGATTCTCGGCAACTGGAAGGACGAGGTCCCGCAGGCAGCCTTCGGCACGGCGCCGGAGCCAGCCCAGAAGCCGGTTCTGCTTGCCGAAGCGCCCAGAAGGATTTACGGCTCCGACGGCAGCCGCTTCAGGATCAGCATTCCCCAAGGCTGGAGCACCGAGGCGATCAGCGGCGGCGTGCGCATTACCGCAGGCAACGGACGCTCCACGCTGACGGTGGCCATACTCCAGACTGGGGGACGGTCAGCCGAGCAGATTGCCAAAAGCGTTGCCCGCAATACAGGTCTGCACTTCTCCGGTCAGGACGAGGACGGGACCTGCTTCCTCTCCGGCAAGACCGATGGCCTGCGCACAATCGCCACATCCTCGGTAGAGAAGGGCAAATGGCTCTTCATGGCCCTGCAAGGCGAAGACGAGGAGATGCTGGCCAAGATGCTGGACAGCCTAGAATTGGCGGGATAGCAAAATCTGGAATAAGTTTTTAAAATTTCATCTTATTCAATTGAAATATTAAAAATAATTTAAGAAAACGATAAAGTAGGAATGTGATTAATGAAAAAGATTATTTATTTTGTAGCAATTTTTTCACTTCTGATTTGTGGACAAACAATGGCTACGGAGCAGTCTTTCAACTCATCTGTCGGCAAATTTATCATTGATGTGCCTGAAGGCTGGACTGCGCAAGCCATCCCCGAAGGTTGCAAGATCACATCCAAAGATGATAAAAATATATTATCAATTCAGCTATTCCCAGAAAAAAAGATAGATGCACATTCTATCGCTAGGGATCTAGCAACTGAATTAAATATGACTGTCAAGGAATCAACAAACCTTGAAGCCGGTGTATGGCTTAAAGGGAATATGATGGAGACTCAAGCTGGCATTTTAACGGAAAAAATTAACTCTATTATCGCTGTTTCCGTATATACTGGCCCTGATTTTGACACTATGAAACAAATCTGTGACTCTGGTTATATGGAACAGGATATTAAATATCTTCGTCTTGAAGCCGGCCCGATTGTTGATAATGATTTCGCTCAGAAACGTTGCCCTGAAGTTCTGGCAGCATGGTTGAAGGAACATCCTAACATGGTAGCCCAATGGGATGGCAACTGGGAAACTACAGTTGAAGGAGAAATGAGTGTCTGTGGTGTAAAAACGCATCCAAAATAACATTGTTTCAACACAGTAATATGTAAAAATGGATGTAGACCTTATTTTTAGGTTTACATCCTTTTTAAATTTTGATTATTGCATCGTTACTATATTCTATTGTCTGCAGTCAGTGGACTTGCTGCGATGCAAGCATCCGAATTGCCCGTGCGACATGTTGGCCGAGCCGTAAGAAGCAAGTCCTGCTTGAAATTGTTGATTTTTTGTCGCGCAACAGACCGCAGAAGGCGAGCGGCGACGACATCCTCAAGCTGGCCGCCACGCGCTTCCCATTCCGTGGCTCGATACGCTTTCAGCCTCCGGGCTGGACAGGCGAGGCAGGCGGCCCCCGCTTTGCGGACAGTCTGGAGAAGGGGGAGGAGCAAACGCGGGACCAGCGCGGAGCAAAAAAAGAGCGCCTCTGCGATAGACAGCAGGCGCCTGAAATTTCTGGTGCGTCCGGCGAGATTCGAACTCACGGCCTTTTGCTCCGGAGGCAAACGCTCTATCCAACTGAGCTACGGACGCACGCTGAGCACTCTACTAAAGAATTCCCTGCTCCTTTGTCAACTTGCGCGCGCAAAAGATTGAAGGGCGCGGCGCAGTCCTGCCGGAACCGCGATTTTCCTTTGCCCCGAGTCCTGCTATCATGAAGACCGCCATTTCCCCTTCCGTTTTTCCCCTTTCGCAACGAGGACTACACGCATGAGCAGCATCACCTGGTACGGACACGCGGCCTTCCGCCTCGAGCACCCCGACGTCAGCATTCTCATCGATCCCTTCTTCACCGACCCCGCCATGGAGGAGGCAGCCGTCAAGGACGGCGTCGATCTGGTGCTCGTCACGCACGACCACGGCGACCACACCGGCAGCGCCGTGAAGATCTGCAAAAGCACCGGTGCCAGCCTCGGGACCATCGTGGGCACGGCAGGCAAGCTGCAGGCCCAGGGCATTCCGGCCCAGCAGGTCATAGGCGGCGGCTTCAACGTCGGCGGCGCCATCGCCTGCAAGGGCGCCACCGTCACCATGACCCAGGCTTTCCATTCGAGCGAGTCGGCCAGTCCCTGCGGCTACATCGTCGAAATGCCCGACGGTCTGACGGTCTACCACGCCGGCGACACCTGCGTCTTCGGCGACATGGCCCTCTGGGGCAAGCTCTTCCGCATCGACGTCGCCCTGCTGCCCACGGGCGGACACTACACCATGGACGGCAGGCAGGCGGCCATGGCCTGCGGCCTTTTGAAGTGCGCGGCCGCCGTGCCCATGCACTGGGGCACCTTCCCTGTGCTGGCCCAGTCGGACGAGCCCTTTGCCAAGGCGCTCGCCGAGCTCGCCCCCAAGTGCCGCCACCTGCACATGAAGCCCGGCGAGACTGCCGACTTCGCCCTCTAGGATTTTCCTGCCGGCGGCATGATCAGCAAAGGGGCGGAACCCGCAAGGTTCCGCCCCTTTGGCATTGCTATGGAGAGAATCGCCTAAAGGTTGGCGCTGTACCAGTCCCCGGCAAGGCGCAGGCCCTGGCGGACGTCGAACTTGGGCTCGTAGCCGAGCAGCCTGGCGGCCTTGGAGACGTCGGCCAGCGAGTGGCGCACGTCGCCCGCGCGGAAGTCGCGGTAGGTGGGCTTGGCGTCCGAGGCTTCGGGCTTGTGGCGCACGACCTCCTCCTTGATGAGCTCGAAAAGCTCGTTCAGGGTGGTGCGCTGGCCGAAGGCCACGTTGTAGATCTGGTTGCGGGCCTCGTCCCTGGCAAAGCTGGCGAGGAGGTTGGCCTGCACGACGTTGTCGATGTAGCAGAAGTCGCGGCTGGTCTCGCCGTCGCCGTTGACGTAGACGGTTTCGCGGCGGATGAGGCTGGCGAACCACTGGGGAATGACGGCGGCGTAGGCGCCGAAGGGATCCTGGCGCTGGCCGAAGACGTTGAAGTAGCGCAGGCCCACGGAGGTGAAGCCATAGCAGCGGGCGAACACATCGGCATAGAGCTCGTCGACGTACTTGGTCACTGCGTAGGGAGAGAGGGGATGGCCTATCTTATCCTCGACCTTGGGCAGCTCCGTGGAATCGCCGTAGGTGGAGGAGGAGGCCGCATAGACGAAGCTCTTCACGCCGGCGTCGCGGGAAGCGACGATCATGTTGAGGAAGCCGTCGATGTTGCAGCTGTTGGAGAGGAGGGGATCGTCGATGGAGCGCGGAACAGAGCCGAGGGCGGCTTCGTGCAGCACGTGATCGACGCCGCTGACTGCGCCGTGGCAGGTGTCGAGATCGCGGATGTCGCCCTCGATGAAGTGGAAGTTCTTCCAGGCTTCGGGTCCCACAATCGCCTCGACCATGTCCAGGTTCTTCTGGTAGCCAGTAAGAAAGTTGTCGAGACCGACAACCTTCTGCCCCAGCTTCAGCAGGTGCTCGAGGAGGTTGGAGCCGATGAAGCCGGCGCAGCCTGTGACGAGCCAGTAGGACGGGTGTTCCTGCATTTCTTTGCACAGCTGTTCATACTGAGTCATATGCAATCCTCGACTTGTGTGGTGCTTGCGTGGGGAGGGGAAAGGGAGTCCGGGGCCCCTGCCCAGGATGCGGCAATCTAGCCCGAGCCCCCCTTGATGTAAAGCAAGGCCAGGCCTGCCGCCGTTCGCCTCAGGCTCCGCGTTCACCGCTTTTCACCCTGTCCATTTTTTAGTAGGTTGACGCCGTTTTGTGCATTTCGGCGCAACCCCCCGCCGGTCTGGCCGGGAGGAACGGCGCAAAGGAACGTGCTTCGATGAAAATCTGTGTTCTTGGGAACCAGGCAAGGGCGGTCTTCCTGTTCTGGAAAGTCCTGATGCGGCAGATGCTGGCAGCTGGACACGCCGTCTTCTGCCTTCTGCCGGACGGCGACCCCGCAACGGAACAGAGCCTGCGGGAGCTCGGCGTCCGCGTCGTCAACTACCGCCTCGACCGCAAGGGCGTGAATCCCGTGCGCGACATCGCGACCTACTTCGACCTTGAGCGCGTCTTCAAGGCCGAGCGGCCGGACCTGCTCTTCGCCTCCACCATCAAGCCCGTGATCTACGGCTGCATGGCCGCCAAGCGCGCCGGCGTCAGGCACATCTACGCCACCATCACCGGCCTCGGCTACGCCTTCGAGGCGGACTCCGTCTTCAAGAAGTGCATCAACCGCCTCAGCATCACCCTGTACCGCATGGCGCTCCAGCACATCGAGGGCGTCTTCTTCCAGAACAGGGACGATGCCGAGCTCTTCCGCAGGTCCGGCATTCTCCAGGCCGGCGCCCGCGTGCTCTTTGCCAGGGGCACGGGCGTCGACGTTGCACGCTTCGACCAGCGCCCCCTGCCCGCAGGCGAAGACGTCACCTTCCTCGTCGTGGGCCGGCTCCTCGAAGCCAAGGGCTACCGCGAGTTCGCCGAAGCGGCGGCCATGCTGAAGCGGCAGTGGCCCTGCGCCCGCTTCCAGGCGCTCGGCCCCAGAGAGCAGGGCCTTGGCAGCATCTCCGGCGAGGAGATTGCCCAGTGGGCCAGAGACGGCTCCGTCGAGTACCTCGGCGAGGCCAGGGACGTGCGCCCGTACGTTGAAGCCTGCCATGTCCTCGTCCTGCCATCCTGGCGCGAAGGCACGCCCACGGCCGTCATGGAGGCCATGAGCATGGGCAGGGCCGCCGTCGTGACGGACGTGCCAGGCTGCCGCGAAGTCGTGCGCGACGGCGTCAACGGCTTCCTCGTGCCGGCCAAGAACCCGCCGGCTCTGGCCAGAGCCATGGAGCGCTTCCTCAAGGATCCTGCGCTCGCCGGCGTCCTGGGCGCCGAGGGCCGCAGGATTGCCGAGGCAGAATTCGACGCCGAGACCGTGGCCCGGAACATACTGAAGGACATGCATGTGCCGGCCTAAGGCGCATGGCGAGGAGACATATTCCCATGATCAGCAACTACAGGCGCGGGCTCATGCAGGCCATCGACTTCGGCTGCCTTCTGGCGGCCCTGCTGGTGTGCGAGCTGACCACACTGCCCCCGGAGCTCAACGTCTTCAAGGACTACACCGGCGCAAGCCTGTTCACCTTCTTCTTCTATCTGCTCTTCTTCTACATCCTCGATGCCTACAGCGTGGGCCACGAAGACTTCAAGGAGACCATGGGCCGGGTGCTGGTCGCCTGCACCCTCGGCATCATCAGCTCGGCAACCTGCTCCTACACCTTCCAGCACTGGCGCTTCGACAGGGCAACCATAGCCCTGCTCTTTGCGCTCTCCTGCCTGCTCTGCCTCGGCTGGCGCTACCTCTACTACCGCAACGCCGACAAGCTGACGCACCCCCTGCGCATCCTCCTCGTGGGCGTGGACAGGGCCGGCAAGATCCGCCAGCTCCTCCGCGAGGGCCTGCCCGAAGCCAACATCATAGGCTACGTTGGCGAGAAGGACATGGACCCCGACGCCGGCCCCTGCCTTGGCGCGCCCTTCGACGTGCTGGACGCGGCCAAGTCCAGCGGCGCCACCATGATTCTGCTCCTGCCTGACGCCCCCATCGACGACGACATCGCCCACGCCCTGCTGGAGGCCAAGCTCGCCGGCGCCATGGTCGTCGATCTGCGCAGCTTCTACGAGCACGTGGTCAAGCGCCTGCCCATCACCCAGATTACCGAGGAGTGGCTCCTGCAGACCGAGGGCTTCAACCTCAACACCCGAGGCTCTCTGCGTCGCCTCAAGCGCGCCCTCGACGTCATCATCTCCATCCTGATCTTCATCCCGGCGGCCCCCATCATGCTCGCCACGGCCATCGCCATACGCATGGAGTCCAAGGGTCCCGTCATCTACAAGCAGGACCGCGTGGGCCTCTTCGAAAAGGAATTCACGGTCTACAAGTTCCGCTCCATGCGCACCGACGCCGAGAAGAACGGCGCGGTCTGGGCCAGAGAGCACGACGACCGCGTGACCCGCGTTGGGCGCTTCATCCGCAAGGTCCGCATCGACGAGCTTCCCCAGCTCTGGAACATCCTCAAGGGCGACATGAGCTTCATCGGCCCCCGTCCCGAGCGCATGGCCTTCGTCACACAGCTCAAGCAGGACATCCCCTACTACAGCCTCAGGCACACCGTGAAGCCCGGGCTCACCGGCTGGGCCCAGGTCTGCTACCCCTATGGAGCCTCGCAGGAGGACGCCCTGCACAAGCTCGAATACGACCTCTACTACATCAAGAACATGTCCCTCCTGCTGGACATCGTCATCATCCTGAAAACCGTGGGCGTCGTGCTCTTCCCCAAGGGCTCGCGCTAGCCACGCTCCCCAGCGCACGCAAAGGGCCTGTCCGGAAGGCGACACCTTCCAGGCAGGCCCTCTCTTTCTGCTCAGGCACAAGCCAAAAACGCTCCTTGCCGGCAAAGCCTGTCAAGCCCCTCCCAAAGGACCCAAAAAATTCCCCTCTTGACAAGCCTCCGGTGCCCGTCTTTCAAGGCTTTTCGCCCTGTCCGGGACGCGCCTCCAAAAACTCAATCCTGTCATATGACAAGATTGAGTTTTTTCGTTTCTGCGTTTTCGCACTTTTGAAACTTACTCCGCTTTGTCCGCATCCTTGCCCCCCTTGTACAAGGGAGGCAGGCCCCAGTGGCCAAATCACTGTAAGGAGTTTCCCATGAGCAGAAATGCCTCGTCCCGCCCCTCCGGCTTCGCAGCAAGAAAGCTCTGCTGCGCCATCCTTGCGGCCACAGCCGTCTGCTACTTTGCCCAGCCCTTCAGCCTCCGCAACTTCAGCAATGAACTCAACAGCACCCGCTTCCTCAAGACGGCCATCGAGCAGAGCAGGAACAGCCGCACCGGGCGGGCAGGCTCCCTGCGGGAGCGCGCCCAGCGCAAAGACGATGCAAGGCGCCTGATCCAGGAGAAGGACAAGCTGAAAGGGCGCTTCTTCGATGCCGTCCCCTACCCCAGCTTCTAGCGCGAGGAGCAGCGAGCCATGCGCAAGACAACCCTGCTTCCCCTTCTGCTTTCCTCGATGATCTGCCCCGCTTCCGGAGGCACGGACGCCGGCGCCTCCGAACCGGTCCAAGAGGGCTCGAAGATCTGCGGCATCGTCGGCATCCTGAACGGCCAGGCCGCCCAGGACACCACCCTCGAGGTCAACGACGAACTCGTCAGCCAGGGCTTCAATGCCTACTATGCAGCCGACGGACGCTCCAGCCGCGACCCCGTCTCGGGCAACACCCTCCTGCTCAGGGCCAGCGGCGATACTCCCGTCGGCACCGTCTACGCCGGCCATGCCAACTATGCCCACGCCGTGGGGAATACGCTTGTCATCGAGAGCGGCTTTGCCCAGACCCTGGCCGCAGCTGGCCTGGTCAACGCTGAAGGCAATGCCGAGAACAACAGCGTCCTGATCTACGGCGGAGGCTTTCTGGGAGGCAATCTCGACGACGAGCTCTCCAGTGTGCTTGCCAGCGGATTCACCAGCGACGAGTTCGGTTCCGCCAGCGGCAACAGCATCGACATCTTCAACGGCACCTTCAGCAAAGCCATCATGGCCGCCGGCTACAGCGCCCTCTTCGGCGTGGCCGAGAACAACAGGATCAGCATTGAAAACGGCAGGTTCAGCAACGCCATCCTTGCCGGCGGCTACAGCGTCCTCGGCCTGGCAGGGGCAAAC
>ODAI012197952.1_pt1 | contig 22848 bp, 14 predicted proteins | sample 1539321 | NCBI WGS metagenome assembly ODAI01 (sample SAMN02144231, study PRJEB22623) | gut metagenome | biome: sheep rumen | host: Ovis aries | place: New Zealand | reverse complement strand
GAGATTATGGTCTACTCAGAAGATGTAAAAAAAATACACACAATAATGAATAAAAAGGCAAATAATAAAGAAGAGTTTTTGGGGTGGTTAAACTTACCAAGTAAACCATGTAAAAGAGAATTTGATAAAATAAAAAAATGTGCCAAAAGAATTCAAGAAAATTCTGATGTATTACTAGTAATAGGAATTGGAGGATCATATTTAGGAGCAAGAGCTGTTATAGAGTCTTTAACAAACACATTTTATAACTATCAAAATAAAGAGCAAAGAAAATTCCCTCAAATTTTATATGCAGGAAATAATTTAAGTACAGCATATATAAATGATTTAATAGACTATATTCAAGATAAAGATTTTTCAATCAATGTTATTTCAAAATCAGGAACAACAACAGAACCTGCAATTGCATTTAGAATTTTTAGAAATCTATTGGAAGATAAGTATGGTTTAAAAGAAGCACAAAAAAGAATATATGTAACAACTGACAAAAGCAGAGGAGCATTAAAACAATTAGCAGATGAAGAGGGGTATGAAACATTTGTTATACCAGATAATGTTGGAGGTAGATACTCTGTATTAACTCCTGTCGGTTTGTTACCGATTGCAACAGCAGGAATAGATATTGATAAATTAATGAATGGTGCTCGTTTTGCTCAGGAAAAATATAATGATGAAAATTTAAAATATAATGATTGTTATAAATATGCTGTTGCAAGAAATATTTTATATATGGCCAAAAAGAATGTAGAAATTTTGGTTGGATATAATCCAAAATTACACTATTTTATAGAATGGTGGAAACAGCTTTTTGGAGAAAGCGAAGGAAAAGAACTAAAAGGTATTTTTCCAGCAGGGGCGGAATTTACAACAGATTTACATTCGTTAGGACAATATATTCAAGAAGGTCAAAGATGTTTATTTGAAACAGTATTAAACATAAAAAAGGATGATTCAGAAATTAAACTAGGTTTTGAAGAAGACAATTTAGATGGATTGAATTATTTAGCTGATAAAACATTAAACTATGTTAATCAAAAAGCAATGCAAGGTACTATAGAAGCACATGTTGACGGGGGTGTACCAAATATTATTATTCATATGGATAAACTTGATGAGGAAACAATTGGTCACTTAATTTATTTCTTTGAAAAATCATGTGCAATGTCAGGAATGTTATTAGGAGTAAATCCATTTAATCAACCAGGCGTTGAAAAATATAAAACAAATATGTTTAAATTATTAGAGAAACCTGGATATATTAATGAAAAAAAATAATTTAGAAAGGAACATAAGAAAAATGGGAGGTAAAGTCATTAAATTTAATTTGATGGGAGCGATAGGAGTTCTAATACTAATTATTACTGTTATAGTTGGAATTGTAGTGTTTGCAACCCGTGGTAAAAAAGATGAAAATAAGACTGAGAGTGATAAGCAGAATGTTGTCAAAGAAGAAAAAAATGGTTATACTGAATTAGACACAAAAGAAAACGCACAGATTAATGGAATAACAAAAGAATTAACTATGAGAAAATTTGAAAGCAAACTAGGTTATAAGATGGACTATGATGTAGACAGCTTTTATATAGATAATAAAGAAAATGGAATGGATGTTATAAAATCATTAGTTTCAGATACGGTTGAAGTAAAAATAACTCTTGTAAATGATTATTATAATGACCTAGTTCGAGTTCTTTACGCCAATGTGGATGCAATGAAAAAACAGTATCCTTCTTATGAATTAAATCAAATAAATAATGACAAAATAACTTGTTTAATAGAAAATAAGAAAACAAATGATTCAGTTCAAAAAACTTATTTTATAAAAAATAATAGAGGATACTACGAAATCAAAGCAACATGTGGAACTGATTTTGAAAATACAATCATACCAATAATAGATAAAATGGTGGAAAGTATTGAAATTATGTAAATATGGTTGACATTTTAAAATATTGTGATAAAATATAAGCAATCAAAAATAATAGTGATGATAAAGAAAAAGTATACATTATATTCATAGAGAGCTAATGGTGGGTGGAAATTAGTAATGTAAGTATATGGGGAGCTTTGGAGCTAATAAAAATAAAGAGGGTAATATATTACCAATTAGGGTGGAACCGCGGAATTTTAACTTTCGTCCCTAGCGTATTTTAGGCTAGTTTTGGACGGAAGTTTTTTTATGTGAGACATTTGGGGACGGAGTTAAAACGTCTCATTCAAAAGAAGGAGGAATTATTATGTTAGAAAACATGGACAAATTAGTAGCACTATGCAAAGGAAGAGGATATGTATATCCTGGTTCAGAAATTTATGGAGGATTAGCAAACACATGGGATTATGGACCTTTAGGAGTTGAATTAAAAAACAATATTAAAGCTGCATGGAGAAAGAAATTCGTACAAGAAAGCAAATATAATGTTGGTTTGGATGCAGCAATTTTAATGAATCCAGAAACATGGGTTGCATCAGGTCACGTTGGAGGATTTAGTGATCCACTAATAGATTGTAAAGAATGCAAAACAAGACACAGAGCCGATAAGTTAATTGAAGAATGGATGCATGAACATAATTGCGAAGAAATAGTTGATGGTTGGTCAGATGATAAAATGATTAACTATATGAAAGAAAACCATATTGCATGTCCAAATTGCGGAAAAGAAAATTTTACATCTATAAGAAAATTCAACTTAATGTTTAAAACATTCCAAGGAGTTACAGAAGATGCTAAAGCTGAAATATATTTAAGACCAGAAACAGCACAAGGTATTTTTGTAAACTTCAAAAATGTTCAAAGAACAACAAGAAGAAAATTACCAATGGGAATTGCTCAAATAGGAAAATCATTCAGAAATGAAATAACACCAGGAAACTTTACATTTAGAACACGTGAGTTCGAGCAAATGGAACTTGAATTTTTCTGCAAACCAGGAACAGAACTTGAATGGCATAAATATTGGAAAGATTTCTGTAAAACTTGGTTATTAAATTTAGGTATTAAAGAAGAAAATATAAGATTAAGAGACCATAGTAAAGAAGAATTATCACATTACAGCAATGCAACAACAGATATTGAATTTACATTCCCATTTGGATGGGGAGAATTATGGGGAATTGCTTCAAGAACAGACTTCGATTTAAGCAAACATATGGAATTTTCAAAACAAGATATGTCTTATTTAGATCCAGAAACAAATGAAAAATATATTCCATATGTAATTGAACCATCACTAGGGTGTGACAGAGTTGCATTAGCATTTTTATGCAACGCATATGATGAAGAAGAAATTGCAGAAGGAGATGTTCGTACAGTATTACACTTACACCCAGCATTAGCACCATATAAAGTTGCAGTTTTACCATTGTCTAAAAAATTAAGTGAAAAAGCAAATGAAGTATATGAAATGTTATCAAAGAAGTTCATGTGTGATTATGATGAAGCAGGAAGCATTGGAAAACGTTACAGAAGAGAAGATGAAATTGGAACACCATATTGTGTAACAGTTGATTTTGATACACTAGAAGATAATCAAGTTACAGTTAGAGATAGAGATACAATGGAGCAAATAAGAATTTCAATTGATGAATTGTCTAACTGGATTGAAAGCAAATTAGATTTTTAAAATGAAAAGTTCTTTTAGTTTTTTATGTGAGGTGAGATAATGGAGTTTAATGAAGAACAACTAGAAAGTATAAGACATATAATAAACAATATTGAAACCAAAAACAGAAATAAGGTTTTAGCACGTTTTTTTATGGATAAAAACATTTTCAAGGAAGATAAGTTTTACAATGTATTTGAATTATACAAAAATAGAATGAGAGCTGCTAAGTATACAGATCAGCAAAGTTTAGAACTTGATATTGCTGGTCAATTACAAATTCCCCAAAAGGAAGTAAATTCTATAATTAGATACATAGATAAAATAAGCAAAAAAATAGACTATGAAATGAGTGCAAAAAAACGAAACTCTTATAAAAATACGTACATAGAAAGACTGAAAAACGAGCAAAATAAAGTAAGAAGAAAAAATGAAAGTAAAACAACGTATATAAAAAAAGGAGAAGTGTTAAGAAGACAATTAGATACGATAATTGGTAATTATGATACTGCAACGAAAAACGGAAAACTATCAAAAGCTAAACTAAAAGTAAATATAAACAAAATTCAAAGAAGGATAGAAGAACTAGGAAATTTGATGTCAGATAGATTAGTATTGGCATCAATGTATGCAGATATAGGTGAAATAGATAAATGCAATTCAATTTTATCTAAAGCAGAATATGATAAATTATCAGAAGAAGAAAAAAACAGATATAAGAATGCAAAGGTAAAAGAAATATTTATAACTAATGTTAATTATATTGTTAACTTGTATAGAAGAGGATATAGTTACGAAAAGATAAAAATAGAATGTGAAAAACAAGCAACTGATTACAGAGCAGGAGTTATAGCAAAAAATGGACCAAAAATAGAGACAGTTGGACTTACTTCAAAGTTTATAAAAAAAGTTTACGATGAGATAGAAAACGGTAAAATAAAGCTTAACACTAATGAAAACGAAAAAGAACTTTAAAAACAAGCTAGAATAATTATAATTATTCTAGCTTGTTTTTTTAAATAATATGGTATAATAATTTCATAAGAAAAATATAGCGAGAAAAAAGAAGAAGATACAAAGGAGGAATATAAATATGGATAAAAAATATGTGTATTTATTTAACGAAGGAAATAGCAGCATGAGAGAATTACTAGGTGGAAAAGGTGCTAATTTAGCAGAAATGACAAATTTAGGCTTACCTGTTCCAGGAGGTTTTACAATTACAACAGAAGCATGTAACAATTACTACGACAATAATGAAGTTATATCAGAAGAAATAAAACAACAAATTTATGAAGGATTAGAGAAAATAGAAAAAACATCAGGTAAAGAATTAGGAAATAAAGATAATCCATTGCTTTTATCAGTTCGTTCAGGAGCTAGAGCTTCAATGCCTGGAATGATGGATACAATTTTGAATTTGGGAATAAATGATGAGGTTGTTCAAACTTTAGCAGCCAAAAACAGAAGATTTGCATTTGACAGTTACAGAAGATTTATTCAAATGTATAGTGATGTTGTAAAAGAAATTCCTAAGAAATTATTTGAAGATGCAATAGATACAAAGAAATATCAAAGAGGATTAAAACTTGATACAGACATGGATGCAAATGATTTAGAAGATTTGGTAAAAGTGTTTAAAGGAATTTATAAGGAACAAACTGGAGATGACTTTCCTCAAAATTCAAGAGAACAATTACTAGATTCAGTAAAAGCAGTTTTTAAATCATGGAATAATCCAAGAGCTATAACATACAGAAGACTAAATGACATTCCATCAAATTGGGGAACAGCTGTAAATGTTCAAACAATGGTCTTTGGAAACATGGGAGATGATTGTGGTACAGGAGTTGCATTTTCACGTAATCCAGCAACAGGTGAAAATAAAGTCTTTGGAGAGTTTTTAATGAATGCGCAGGGTGAAGATGTCGTAGCAGGTGTAAGAACTCCATCAGAAATTGCAACATTAAAAGATGTTGATGAAAAATCATACAATGAATTTATTGGATATGCAAAAAAACTAGAAGAACATTATAAAGACATGCAAGATATGGAATTTACAATAGAACATGGAAAATTATACATTCTTCAAACTAGAAATGGAAAAAGAACAGCAAATGCTGCATTAAAAATTGCGGTTGATATGGAAGCAGAAGGATTAATAACAAAAGAAGAGGCAATTTTAAAAGTAGAACCAAAACAACTAGAACAATTATTACATCCAAATTTTGATGCGAATAAACTAAAAAAAGCAAAAGTTATTGCAAAAGGCTTACCAGCATCACCAGGAGCTGGAACAGGAAAAATTGTTTTTTCTGCAGCTAAAGCACAAGAATTAGCAGCAGCAGGAGAAAAAGAGTTAGTACTGGTTAGATTAGAAACTTCACCAGAAGATATAGAAGGAATGATAGTTTGTAATGGGGTTCTAACAGTAAGAGGTGGAATGACATCACATGCAGCAGTTGTAGCACGTGGAATGGGAACATGCTGTATAGCGGGATGTGGAGAATTAACAATAAATGAAAGTGATAACAGTTTTGTAACTGCAAATGGTGAAGTGTTTCATGAAGGAGATTACATATCTCTAGATGGAAGTACAGGAATAGTTTATGGAGAAAAGGTAGAAACGGTAAATGCATCAGTATCAGGAGATTTTGCTAAGTTTATGGGATGGGCAGATTCTATAAGAAAATTGGAAGTTCGTACAAATGCTGATAATGCAAGAGATGCAAAACAAGCATATGAATTTGGAGCACAAGGAATAGGCTTATGTAGAACTGAGCACATGTTCTTTGAAGGAGAAAGAATTGCAGCAATAAGAGAAATGATTGTTTCAAAAACACCAGAGCAAAGAGCAGCTGCTTTAGAAAAAATATTACCAATGCAGAGAGGTGATTTTGAAGAATTATATAAAACAATGCAAGGATATCCGGTTACAATAAGGCTTCTAGATCCACCATTGCATGAGTTTTTACCACACGAAGATTCTGAGATAAGAGATTTAGCAAATGATATGAATATGACATTTGAAGAATTAAGAGAAATAGTTGTAAACTTGCATGAATTTAATCCAATGATGGGACATAGAGGATGCAGACTTGATGTAACATATCCAGAAATTGCTGTAATGCAAACAAAAGCAATTATAGAAGCAGCAATTAACGTTAAAAAAGATGGAATTGAGGTTCATCCTGAAATAATGATACCTCTAATCGGAGATATAAAAGAAATTAAATATGTGAAAGATTTAATTACAGAAACAGCTGATAAAATTATAAGGGCATATGAGGTAGAAATTAAGTATATGGTTGGAACAATGATAGAAATTCCACGTGCATGTATTATAGCAGATGAAATTGCTAAAGAAGCGGAATTTTTCTCATTTGGAACAAACGATTTAACACAGCTAACATATGGATTTAGCCGTGACGATGCAGGAAAATTCTTGAAATCATATTATGAAAAGAAAATATTTGACTTTGATCCATTCCAAAGAATTGATGAGGAAGGTGTGGGAACATTAGTAGAAATGGCAGTAAAACTTGGAAAGGAAACAAGACCTGATATAGAACTTGGAATATGTGGAGAACATGGAGGAGACCCTAAATCTGTTGAATTTTGCCATAGAGTTGGATTAGATTATGTTTCTTGCTCACCATTTAGAGTACCAATTGCAAGGTTAGCTGCTGCACAAGCTGCGGTCAACAACGGGGATGGTTCTAAACGTTAAAAATCCTTCGAAGTAAAGGTCAAAACTTATCGAAAACGGTCGCCAAAGGACTAATATATTAAATTTCGCAGGCTTACTGGCTCGTACTTAACAAAAGGCAAAAAGAATCAGGGTAATCTAGAAATTTTAGATTACTCATTCTTTTTGCTTCTTTTGTTAATCTCGCCAAACTGCGCGCCCAGTGCTACATTTTAATATATTTCTAAAATATTACATGAATATTACATTTTCGTAAATTAATCTAATAACGTTGACCTTTTTTGACAAGAATGATATACTTACCTTGTAAAAATATGTTGCAAAAGAGGAGGCGGGAAAAAGTGGCAAAACGTGGCTTTTTACCAAAAGAAAACGTAAGAAATATAGTAAAAAAAATCATAGTATTGAATATAATTCTATATATTTGCATAGCAATATTAGTACCAACTAATATTTATGCTGTTCAATCAAAATACCCATATTCTCAAGGGGGTCTAAGTAGTTATCCAGGCTATGACGCACTTATACAAAATTTGCAAGCAAAACATCCTAACTGGAATTTCACAATATTAAACACAGGATTAGATTGGAATGATGTTATTAAAAATGAAACAGTAGCATCACATGGAAGAAACTTAATTTATTATACATATAGCGGAAGTTGGGTATGCTCAACATGTGGAAATAAATCATATGACTCAGGAAGATGGAAATGTGCATCTGAAACAGCAGTAGCATATTATATGGATCCAAGAAACTGGCTAAATGATAATAATATTTTTCAATTTGAAAATTTAGCTTACAATGGAGAAATTCAAAACATTGATGGAGTTAACAAAATATTAAACAGTGTTCCATGGGCAAATGGTGGTCAAATTAATTATACAAAACCAGACGGATCTGCAGGAGTAATTTATAAATCATATGCTCAAGTTATAATGGAAGCTGCAAGAGATGCAGGAATAAGCCCATATCACTTAGCAGCAAGAATTAAACAAGAACAAGGCGCTGGATCATCACCAAGTTCAACAGCAAACGGAACATACGCAGGACATGTAGGATATTATAACTTCTTAAATATTAAAGCAACAGGTGGAGATATTATAGGAAACGCTTTAAATCATGCACGAAACCAAGGATGGGACGACCCAGAAAAATCAATAAGAGGTGGAGCAGAGTTTATAGCATCAGGATATATTTCAAGAGGACAATCTACATTATATCTACAAAAATTTGATGTTGATAATTCAGATGGAAGCCTATACTATCACCAATACATGCAAAACGTTTCAGCAGCTTTAACAGAAGGAAATACAGTAAAAAACTCATATGAAAGTATGGGATTACTAGATAGTAGCATAAATTTTGTAATACCAGTGTATAACAATATGCCTGCAGCAGGTTCATATGTTGGAGATCAAGGATCAACAGTAACACAAAATGTTCAAATTACAGGAAATGATGTAATAATTAGAAATGGAAAATCAAGATCAAGTGAAGAAATTACAAGATTAAATTCAGGAGATATAATTTTAAGAATTGAAGTTGGTGGAACAGAAATAGATGGATATTACTGGGATAAAATAGTTCTATCAGACGGAAGAAAAGGATATGTTGCAAGAGATTATATAAAGAGAATAGATGATGTAACAAATACAAATGTTTCAGCAGTAGCAAATGTAAACGTTAACTTAAGAAATGGACCTGGAACATCAAATACAACAGTTATAAGAACTTTAACATCAGGACAATCTGTTACAATTATTGAATCTGGAAAATATAATGGCTTAGATGGATATAACTGGTCAAGAGTAAGATTAAATAGTGGAGACCAAGGATATTTGGTAAGTGATTATTTAACAGAATCAGCCCAAACAACATATGAAATGGCATATGTAAATTGCAATCCAGACGGAAGAGTTTATGTAAGAAGTGGAGTTGGAACAGGAAATGCGATTGTTACAGCTTTAGGAAAAGATACTAAAGTAACTGTTTTACAAAAAGCAGCAGGAAATGCTAATGGATATACTTGGGATAAGATTGTTACTTTAGATGGTTTGGAAGGATATATGGCTAATACTTATTTGAGGTATGAAGATAGCGGTAATGGAAATACTAATACAAATGCTAATACAGGTTCAGGAGTTTGCGATGTCGATGGAAATGGAAAGGTAAATTCAGGTGATTTATACAATATAATTACTTATTTAAGGGAAAGTGATGAATACAGTGAAAAATATGACTGCAATAAAGATGGAAAGGTAAATTCTGGAGATTTGTATTACATCATATCATACCTAAGACAAAATTAAAAACGGAGGGAAAAAATGAAAATAAATCATTATAAAATAATTATAACAACAATTATGGCATTTATAGTTTTGTTGTTATGCAGTTCTACAAGTAATGCGACTGCATCGGCAGGAATATCTGCAACTAAAACAAACGTTATACAAGGAGAAAGTGTAAATATAAATGTATCTGCACAGGCAGCAACATGCAATCTAAAGGTTAGTGGAAATGGAATTAATGATAAATTTGTTGATGGTAATATAGGCGGAGAAAGAAAAACTTTTTCAAAATCATATGCCTTTAATACAGCTACACCAGGAACCTATACAGTATCTTTAATAGGAGATGTAACCGATTCAGACGGAACTGTAGATATCGAAACCAGTGTTGTTGTGACTGTTGCACAAAAAACAGAACAACCAAGTCAACCAACTAAGCCAAGCCAACCAGCACAACCAACACAGCAAGAAGCGAAAGACCCAACATTCACAAATGCAAATAAAACTATGTATACAACAAGTAATGCGAACCTACGTGCAAGCTGGTCAACATCATCAAAAGGAACATTGGTAGATCCTGGAACGGAAGTGACAGTAACAGGAACATCAACAGAGAAAGTCAATGGATATGTATGGTACAGAGTATCATATAAAGGACAAACAAAATATATAGCTAGCGGTTTATTAACAGCAACAAAACCAGCTGAAACAAACAAAGAAGAAGACAAAGAAGAAGAAAAGAAAACAGAAGAAAAATCAACAAATAAAGCACTAAAAGACCTAGTAGTAGAAAACTACAAATTAACACCAGATTTTGATCCAGAGACAACAAAATACACAGTTGATGTAACAAAAGAAGTAGAAAAACTAGAAATTACACCAATTCTACAAGACGACAAATCAAAATTTGAAATAACAGGAAACGAAAACTTTAAAGTTGGAAACAATATAGTAAAAATAACAGTAACAGCTGAGGATGGAACAAACAGAATTTATACAATTACAGTATCAAAATCAAATAAAAATGGAGATGAAGATGCAACAGAAAATGGCTTAAAATTAAGTAAATTACAAATAAAAGACATAAAATTAGATCCAGAATTTAAGCCAGAAACAACAAATTATTCAGTGGTTGTAAGTGATCCATCATCAATAAAAATATCAGATATTACAGCAATTGCAGAAGATGAAGATGTTGAAGTTACAATAGCTGAAGCTGAAGCTGATAAAAATGGAAACAGAGTTATAACAATAATGCTTGAAGATAAAGACGGAAGCAAAAGTGGTGTTTACCAAATCACTATAAAAAAAGGTATTATTAATCCAATAACAGAATTACAAAATAATAAAAACAAAAAAATATATTTTCTTTTAGGTGGAATAATTGCAATTCTAGTTATAGCAATAATCGTAGTAATTATTTTATTAAAGAAAACATCAAACAAAGATGATTTTCAAGATATAAAAGAAGCTGATGAATTATCAGACGATTATGACTATTCTTTAAAAAATGCAATAGATACAGCTAATTCAGAAGAAACACCAGAATATGATGAAATGGTTGAAGATAGTAATGTAAAATCACAAATCTTAACAAATCCAACTGATTATAATGTATTTGAGGATAGTGATAATGAAGTTGGTGTAAGTGATGAGACTAAAAGATATAACATGGATGATGACGAAGATTTTAAACCAAAAGGAAAGAAAAAAGGAAAACATTTTTAATAAAAACAAAAGCTGAGAAATAAAAATCTCAGCTTTTTATTAAATACGACTAGTAAATTTTGAATAAAAAATAAGCATATGATTTGACAAAAAAATTATAATATGGTAAAATCGTTATTGTTCATAAAATTTATGAATTAGGTAAAACCAATTAAATAGATAGGTGATTAGAACCTTAAAATCATTTGGAAACGCACATTATTTTTATAATAATGATTAACGAACAACACTAGTAAAATAGTGTTGTTTTTTGTTTTGCTATAATCCATTATAAAGGCGAAAATCATTTTAAATAACATGAAAAGGAGTATTAAATGGAAAAGGAAGAAAATATTTTAGGAATAGAAAAAATTGGAAAGCTTATAAGAAAGTTTTCAATACCATGTATAATTTCATTATTGGTTAATTCATTATACAATATAGTTGACCAAATATTCATAGGATGGGGAGTTGGATACTTAGGAAACGGAGCAACAAATGTTGTGTTCCCACTTACTATGATATGCTTGGCTTTTGCACTTATGTTTGGAGATGGAACATCAGCATATTTGAGCTTAAAGTTAGGTGAAAAAAGAAAAGAAGAAGCTGAGAAAGGTGTAGCAAATGGTATTTTAATCTCAGTAATTACATCAGTTTTATTATGTGCAGTATCATTAATATTTTTACCACATCTATTAAACTTATTTGGATGTACAGATGCATTAAGACCATATGCATTAAAATACGGTGGAATTATAGCAATTGGACTACCATTTATGATGATTGGTACAACCTTAAACTCAATTATTAGAGCAGATGGTTCACCACAATATGCAATGTTTTCAATGGTTCTTGGTGCTATATTGAATACAGCATTAGATCCAATATTCGTTTTTGTTTTAAAAATGGGAGTAGAAGGTGCAGCTATTGCAACAGTAATTAGTCAAATTGCAACATTTATAATTAATATTGCTTATATAAAGAAATTTAAATCAATTAAATTAGCAAAGAAAAACTTTAAATTATATGGAAAAACAGTAAGAAAAGTAACAATGCTAGGAATTAGTAGTTTTATAACAGAAATGAGCATAGTTTTTGTAATTGCAACAGAAAACAATATGCTTGCTAAATGTGGAGCTGAATCAAAATTTGGTCCAGATATTCCAATTACAGTACTTGGAATTGTAATGAAAATAAGCCAAATTTTAAATAGCATTATTATAGGAATTGCAGCTGGTTCACAACCAATTTTAGGATATAACTACGGTGCTGGTAAAACAGACAGAGTAAAAGAAACTTTGAAAAGAGTTTTAGGAATAAGCGTAATTATAAGTACAATTGCGTTTATATTATTCCAAACAATACCAGATAAGCTAATTTTAATGTTTGGTAGTGGTGATGAAAATTACAAAGAGTTTGCATGCCTTGGATTTAGAATTTACTTAATGCTTTGTATTTGTAATGGAATTCAAATTCCATCAGGAATATTCTTCCAGGCAATTGGAAAAAGTGTTAAAAGTGCAATATTATCAATATCAAGACAAATTGCAGTATTAATTCCTGCTATGATTATTTTAGGAAATTTATTTGGAATTAAAGGTGTTCTTTATTCAGGACCATTTGCTGATGGTGTTGCGTTTATTATATCAGTTATATTGCTTATTTGTGAGGTTAGACATTTTAATTCTAAAAAAGCAGAAAGCAAAGTTTCAAAAGAAAACTTTGAAAGTAGTTTAGCATATAATTCAGAATCAAATTTTGTAATTACAATTTCAAGAGAGTATGGTTCAGGTGGAAGATATATTGGAAAATTAATTGCTGACAAACTAGGAATTAGGCTATATGACAAAGAATTTATAGAAAAGGTAGCAGCTGAAACAGGACTATCAGAGGAATATATTGAAAACAATGAACAAAAAAGAGATGCCTTAGCTGGATTAAATAATGGGTATTATTTCGGATTAGACAATAGTGATGATTTGTTTTTAAAAGAATCTGAATTAATTAAGAATATAGCTAATAATGAATCATGTGTTATAGTAGGAAGATGTGCTAACTTTATATTATCAGAAAATAAGAATGTGCTAAAAGTGTTTGTTTATAGTGACACTGATAGCAAAATAAAAAGAGCTACTGAATTTTACGGATTATCTAAATCAAATGCTGAAAAAGAGATAAAACGTATTGACAAATTAAGAGCAAATCATTACAAATATTATACTGAAAAAGAATGGAAAGATGTTACTAATTATGATGTTTGCATCAACAGTGATGTTCTTGGTGTAGAGAAGGCTGCTGAGATGATTTGTGGATTGATTGAAAAAGAAAAAGTGAATAATTAAAATTGGGGACGGAGATAATTTTAAATTTTTAAAATTATCTCCGTCACTAGTTTTAAAAACTCTTGACTTTTTTACAAGATAAAAATATAATTAGTTTGTCATGCCACTATAGCTCAGTTGGTAGAGCAACGGATTCGTAACCCGTAGGTCTGCAGTTCGATTCTGCATGGTGGCACCAATGTAAAATTTGTCGAACCAATATATATGAGGTGGTATGCCGATGCCATAGGCTTCGTGCCTGTGATGAAAAGTTTTAATAGCTAAATACTTGATGACAAGTGTTTAGCTATTTTTCTTGCCTTAAAACCTTGCATTAAAAAACATCTTATAGTATAATTTCAATATACAAATACAATAAAATCGGAGGACATAAAATGGGATTTTTTGACAAATTAAAAAATGGTTTAAGCAAAACCAAAACATCAATAAATGAAAAGATGAACAATGTATTCAGCAACTTCAGAAAAGTTGATGAGGACTTACTTGAAGAACTTGAGGAAACATTGATAATGTCAGATGTTGGAATGGAAACATCTGAAAAAATAATAGCACAATTAAGAGATAAAATAAGAAAAGAAAAAATTGAAGACGCGGAAGAAGTTAAAAATGCTTTAAAAGAAATTATAAAAGATATTTTAGATTCAGTAGATTCATCATTACACCTTGAAACAAAACCCGCAGTTATTTTAGTTGTAGGTGTAAATGGTGTTGGAAAAACAACATCAATTGGAAAAATAGCAAATAGATTAAAACTTGATGGCAAAAAAGTTGTAATAGCAGCAGCAGATACATTTAGAGCAGCAGCTGTTGAACAATTAGAAATATGGGCAAACAGAGCTGGATGCGAAATGGTAAAAAGAAAAGAAGGTTCAGACCCTGCATCAGTTGTATATGATGCAATTAAAATAACAAAAGAAAGAAATGCAGATGTATTAATTTGCGATACAGCAGGAAGATTACACAATAAGAAATATCTAATGGACGAGTTAATCAAAATTAAGAAAATTATAGATAGAGAATTACCTGATAGCTCACAAGAAGTCTTAATGGTTTTAGATGCAACAACTGGACAAAATGCAATTTTACAAGTAAAGGCATTTAAAGAAACAGTAGATATAAATGGACTTATTTTGACAAAATTAGATGGAACAGCGAAAGGTGGAGCAGTAATAGGAATTGTTTCTGAAAACAACATGCCAATTAAATTTATTGGAGTTGGAGAGCAAATTGATGACATGGAGAAATTTAATAGCAGTGATTTTGTTGAAGCATTAATTTAAAGGAAAGGTTAGTGATTTAAAAGAATGAAAAAAAGTAAGAAAAGGATGTTTATAGTTATACTATTTATAGCAGTAGTTGCAGTAGTTTTAACCGTAATGTTCAGGAGTGCCTATTTGGAAAAACTGGAAATAGGCGAACAATATGTTTCCGTGTTTTGGACAAACTTTAAGTATAAAACAATTTCACTTATAGCAACTTTTGCGTTTATATTTGCAGGAGTATATATTACCAATAAAAGAATCTATTCAGGATTAAAGCAGTTCTTTGAAGATGAGAAAAAGCAAATGCCTAAACTTCCAAACAAATCAATTTCATTGATAATTGCAACTATTGTAAGTTTAGTAACATCAGAAATGACAATGAGTAAATTAATTTTGTTTATAAATAGCACATCATTTGAAATTAAAGATCAAATTTTTCATCATGACATAGGCTATTATTTATTCCAAAAGCCATTTTTAGAGTATATCTTATGGTTTGGAATTATAACTATAGTTGCGCTAACAGCATATGCTGGAATTTATTACATTATTGCATTGAATACTCAATTTGATGGTGTAAAGAGCGAAACACTAAAAAATAGTAAAATAGTAAAGCAACTTTTAAATAATGCAAAAATATTATCAATATTGATTGCAATTTTAGCATTCTTCAAAACGCAAGATTTAAATGCAAGCAAATTTTTAAGTATTGGAGATAAGACATCATATTCTCTATATGGTGCAGGCTTAACAGATGTAAGCATAAAATTATGGGGATATAGAATACTTGCAGTAGTTATTATATTATCAGTATTCTTAGCAGTATCATCATATAACAAAGGTAAAACAAAAAGAGTTATTGGTTCAATTTTAACTGTTCCAATTTACTTATGTCTATTAGTTGTTACTTTAATTGGATATAATGCTATGTTTGTTAAATCAAATGAATTAGATAAACAAAAGAAGTATATAAACTATAATATAGAAAGTACAAGAAGAAGTTATAACATAGATATTGATGAAATTATTGTAAAAAATGATGGTTCTTTAGAAGAAAATGATATTATTAAAAATGCAAAACTATTAAATAACATTTCTATTGTAAATAAAGATATTGTACTTCAAAATTTAAACGGAGCATTAACAAATAAAGGATATTACAACTATAATTCAAGCCAAATTGGGGCATATGACATAAATGGCGAAAAAACATTAGTGTATATTACTCCAAGAGAAATTGCAAGTAAAGAAAATTCTTATAGCAATTCAACATATGAATATACACATGGATATGGAGTTATAGCTACTTCAGTTTCTGGAACAAATTCAGCTGGAAATTTAGAAAATTATCAAAAAGGTTTTGATGACAACGATATAAAAATAAGTCAGCCAAGAATTTATTTTGGATTACAAACAAATGATACAATTGTTACTAATAGCAAAAATAAAGAAGAATTTGATTATCCTGTTTCAGAAGGAGATAATGAAACAAACAATTATAATGGAAGTGCAGGATTAAAACTAGGATTTTTCGATAGAATGATTTTGGCAATCTCACAAGGGGATGCAAAACTAGCATTTTCATCAAATGTAACATCAAACAGTAAAATTTTAACTAACAGAAATGTTATTAAAAGAGCTAAAAAGATTATGCCAAATTTAACATATGATGAAAATCCATATCTTGTTGTTAGAGATGATGGAAGTTTAGTATGGGTACTTGATGCATATACTACGTCAAATTATTATCCATACGCTCAAAAATCAAATGTAAATAACAAAGAGTTTAACTATATAAGAAACTCTGTAAAAGTTATAATTGATGCATATAATGGAACAACAAAATTTTATATAACAGATAGAACAGATCCAATAATAATGGCTTATAGAAAAGCATATAAAAACTTATTTGTTGATTTAGATGAAAAAATTCCAGAAGATATAAGCAGACACTTTGTATATCCAGAGTATTTATATAATGTTCAAGCTAATATATTAAAAAGATATCATGATGTTGAGGCAGATGTATTATATAGAACTGACGATGTTTGGGATATTGCAACATATGCAGTAAACAACTATGGAACGAACTCAGTATCACCAGTGCAAAGCTATTACACAGGTGTTAAAACAGCAGATAGTGGAGAAAATTATTTAGGATTAGTTGTACCATACACAATAAGTGGAAAACAAAATATTACATCATATTTAGTAGGAAGATATAAAGATGGAAGTCCTAATTTGAAATTATACACATTCCCAGACGATAGTAATGTTTTAGGATTAGTACAATTGGATACTCAAATTGAACAAAATCCAGAGATTTATAAACAAATTTCTAGTTTAAATGTATCAGGAACAAAGCTTACAAAAAATATTGTAGTAGTTCCAATTGAAAATAAACTACTTTATGTTGAAGCAATTTATCAACAATATATCAACGAAGAATCATCGCTACCAACACTTAAGAAGATTGTTGTTGCATCAGGTAATAAAGTTGCAATAGGAGATAATTTAAAGTCTGCACTTGCTAATTTAGTTTCTCAAAATGCAATTGGTATTGAAATTCAAAATACTGATGACATTGAAGGATTAATAGAATTAATTATTAAAGCAAATAAAAACCTTGAACAATCTACAAGTAACGGCGACTGGGAAATGGTCGGAAAAGATATGGAAAGATTGCAAAAATTAATTAATCAATTAGAAAAAGTGTATGAGGAAGAGCAAAAAAAATCTAACAATCAAAATGATAAAGGCAGCGAAAAAGAAAGCGTAAGAGATAGTATTAAAAAATTACCACAAGAGCTTCAAGAAGAAATTGAAAAACTAAATGAAGAACCTCAGAATGTTACTGAAAATAAAGAAGACAGTAATGCAAATGTTGACAATACAGATGAAAACAAAAATGTTACCAATTCAAATGAAAACACAGTAATATAAGATTTTTTGAATACTTACAGGAGGAAATATGAATTTACCAAATAAATTAACAATCTTTAGAATATTATTAGTTCCAATTATGGTCATAATTCCGTTTTTAGGATTAGATAAAATATATGCAAGTTCACTAATTTCATTAACATGGATAGTGGTTGAGGCAATTTTTATAATTGCCTCTCTAACTGATAAATTAGATGGGTATATTGCTCGTTCAAGAAACCAAATAACTACATTTGGAAAATTTTTAGACCCAATAGCTGATAAAATTCTTGTTTTAGCGGCAATGATAATGCTTGTAGAAGCGGGAAGATTACCAGCATGGATTCCAATTATAGTATTGTTTAGAGAATTTATTGTTTCAGGATATAGATTGATTGCTGTTGAAAATAATGGAAATGTAATAGCAGCATCTGTATGGGGAAAATTAAAAACAGTAACTCAGATGATAGCTTTAATTTTAGCTTTGGTTGATATGAACAGCTATGGTGCTTTTACACAAGGAAACTTAAGTGGATTTTCATTAGTGCTTAATATATGCGCAAGTGTACTTATGACAGTTTCTGTTATTGCAACTATTTTTTCAGGATGGGATTATATAAAAAATGGCAAAGATTTGCTTAAAAATAAATAGAAATAAAAAATTAAAAATCAAGCAAGTAATTAGTTGATAATTACTTGCTTTTATGATAATATACAACCAGACTAAATCATATGATAAGGAGAAAACAATATGGATAAACAAAAGGCAAAAGCTAGAATTGAAGAATTACGCGGGATTATTGAATATCATAATAAAAGATATTATGATGACGATGATCCAGAAATTTCAGATTTTGAATATGATATGTTGAATAATGAACTTAAGAATTTAGAAAAAGAATTTCCAGAGTTTATTACAGCTGATTCAAATACTCAAAAAGTTGGCGGACATGTTAAAGAGGGATTTAGTGAAGTTACTCATGAAGTTCCACTTCAAAGTTTACAAGATGTTTTTTCAATTGAAGAGCTTGAGGAATTTGATAAAAGAGTGAGAAAACAACTAGGACAAGATAATAAATTAAATTATGTAGTAGAAACAAAAATAGATGGATTATCAGTAGCATTAGAATATGTTAATGGAGAATTTGTAAGAGGTGCAACAAGAGGTAATGGTTTAATTGGAGAAGATGTTACTGAAAATTTAAAAACAATAAAAAATATTCCACAGAAATTGACTGAAAAAGTAAATATTATTGTAAGAGGAGAAGTATTTATAGGTTCAGCTGAATTTGAAAAAATGAATGAAGAAAGAGAAATAATGGGTGAAAGCTTATTTGCAAACGCAAGAAATGCAGCTGCAGGCTCTCTTCGTCAACTTGATTCAAAAGTGGCTGCTTCAAGGCCTTTAAATATTTTCATTTTTAATGTTCAAAGATTAGAAGGAAATCCATTTAACTCTCATTTTGAACAATTAGAATATTTAAAAAAATTAGGATTTAATGTTAATCCAGTTCATGATTATTGTACAAGCATTGAAGAAGCAATTGAAGCAGTTAATAAAATTGGAGAGAACAGAGATAAATTAACATTTGGAATTGACGGTGCTGTTATTAAAGTAGATGAACTTGATTTAAGAGAAAAATTAGGTGTAACAGCTAAAACGCCAAGATGGGCAATTGCATACAAATACCCACCAGAGCAAAAACAAACAATTTTAAAAGATATTATTTGCCAAGTTGGACGTACAGGTGCAATAACTCCAATGGCTATACTAGAACCAGTTAGAGTTGCTGGGTCAACAATATCAAAAACAACTCTTCATAATGAAGATTTTGTTAAAGAAAAAGATTTAAGAATAGGTGATACTGTAATTATTCAAAAAGCTGGAGATGTTATTCCGGAAGTAGTTTCAGTAGTTAAAGAAAAAAGAACAGGAGCAGAAAAAGAATTTACTATGCCAAAAGTATGCCCTGTTTGTGGAGCTCCAGCAGTAAGAGAAGATGGAGAAGCTGTTACAAGATGTACTGGAATTGAATGTAGTGCAAAAGCTTTAAGAAGCATTGTTCATTTTTCATCAAAAGTTGGAATGGATATAGATGGACTTGGGTATAGCATAATAGAACAATTAATAGATAAAGAACTAATAAAAGGTATTACAGATATTTATACTTTAAAATTAGAAGATATTGCATCTTTAAAAAAGAATGGAAAGAAATTTGCTCAAAATTTAGTAGACAGTATAAATGAAAGTAAAAACAATGATTTATCAAAATTTATTACTGCATTAGGAATTCGTCATGTTGGCTCAAAACTAGCTAAATCATTAGCAAAAAAATACAGAAACATAGATAATCTTATGAATGCAGATTTAGAAGAATTAAGTATGCAAGAGGATGTTGGAGAAAAAACAGCAGAAAGTATTTATGAATTTTTCAAACAAGATCAAACAATAGATTTAATAAATAAATTAAAAGATTCAGGAGTTAATATGGAAAGTCTTGAAGAAGAAAGTCAAGACCAAAGATTTGCAGGAATGACATTTGTTTTAACTGGTGCGTTAGATGAATTTACAAGAGATCAAGCATCTGATATTATCGAAAAATTTGGAGGTAAGACATCAGGTTCAGTTTCAAAGAAAACAACATATGTCTTAGCAGGAGAAGATGCTGGAAGCAAATTGACTAAAGCTCAAAGTTTAGGAGTTACAGTTATTTCTGAGGCTGATTTTAAGGAAATGATTAGTTAATTATATTTTGTTTCAGTTAAATGTGTTGCCGGGAGAAAGAAATATATTTCTTTCTCCGAATAAGTATGAGACAAAAAAGGAAAGGAAAATAAACACATGGATGGAAAATACACTTTTAAACAATTTGAGAAAAACTTAGATGATGGATATCAAATTTATTTTACATATGTAAGAAATAGGTATTTATTATTTAAAACTGCTGAGAATTGTTATACACAAAAATTATTGGAGGCTGATGAAAAGAATCCACAGCCAAGACATGCTATAATAACTCACAGAAGAGTTAAAGAAATGTTTCCTTTTATGGAAAATATTGAATATAAGGTAGGAATTAACGAATGATATATAATTTAGAGATATATTTTATGATGTTTATAATCTATGCAATTGCTGGATGGATTATGGAATGTACATTAGGTGTGATACAAAAACATAGATTTGTTAACAGGGGGTTTCTAATTGGGCCATATTGTCCAATTTATGGTGTTGGAGTAGTAATAGTACATCTATTATTAAATCGATTTGCTAATAATATTGTTGTATTATTTATATTAGCCACTTTAATATGTGGTACATTGGAATATTTAACTAGCTATTTTATGGAAAAAATATTTCATGCAAGATGGTGGGACTACACACAAAGAAAATTCAATATTAATGGAAGAGTGTGTTTAGAAACACTAATTCCATTTGGAGTACTATGTACAGCGATAATAAGTCTTTTAAATCCATGGATATTAGACAAATTACACATGATTCCAGAAAACATATTAAACTACATATCAATAGTATTATTTATAATATATATTGCAGATTCATGTATTTCATTTAATATCATATTAAGGTTCAAAAACTTTAGTAAACAAGAAAAAGATAATACTGAAGAAATAACTAAGAAAGTTAGGGAAACTGCAGAGGCAGCTATAGCTAAATTAAAACTAGAAAAAGAAAATTTAATGGAAAAAATAGATATAAAGAATTTTACGTTAGCACCAATTATGAATTATACAAGAAAAAAATATACACGTAACATACAAAATGAAAAACCAACTCTTATTGATAGTTTCAAGGCACGTATTCAAGTTATTGATGATAAGATGAAGGAAATTGGAAAAGACTTATCAGACAAAGTAGCTGGAATAAAAGATAGCAAAATCTTTAATAAGGTAGTTAAAGAAAAGTTTGTTAAAGAATCTAAATTAAACAAGAGGTTGATTAGTGCCTTTCCTAACGTAGAACAAAGGGAATACACTAGAAAAAGAAGAAAATAAAAATTGCTAATAAATAGGTAGTAATTTAACATCAAGCAAAATGGAGGCGCAGTTTAATGGATGTAGAAGAATTAAAAAAAGATTCACAAAATAAAGATTTATTTGCAAAAGCACTACAAGAATCTGGATTATATTTAGAATGGGCAAGTCCAGAAATTCAAGATGACAAAGATTTAGTAATGTGTGCAGTTAAACAAAATCCAGGAGCTTTAGAATTTGCAAGTACTAGATTAAAAGATGATAAAGATATTTTAATGGCTTCTGTTGAAAACGTAGGCTGGGTTATGTGTTATGCAAGTGATAGATTAAGAGGCGATAAAGAATTAATGCTAAAAGCTGCCAAAAATGATGGACAAGCTTTATACTATGCTTCTAAAGAGTTGCGTAATGACAAAGATGTTGTACTTGAAGCAGTTAAGAATAAAGGAATTATTATTAAATATGCAAGCTTAGAGGCTAGATCTGATGTGGATATTGCAGTGGCTGCTTTGCAACAAAATGGTAAAACTATGGATTATGTTAAAGGTTGCTTGAATCCTGCAATTTTGGAAGATGAGGCAATACAGAAAATTTTGAATCCACCGGAAGCTTCTTAGAAATAAATTAAAGAGATTGATTTAAAACGAATTTTTGGGACGGTTCTAATTATACGACTCTTTTGCTGGTGTTTTTCGAATAATTAGAATCGTCCAAAAATTCGTTTTTATTCTTTAGGATTTACATTTATAGTTGAATTATTTGTATAAATAACAAATCCAGGCTTGCTTCCAGAAGGTTTTTTAACATACTTTCCAAAAGTATAATCTACAGGAACATTAGAAGATAATCTAGCCTTACTATAATATGCAACAATTTGTGCACATCTAATTATTACGTCAATTGATGGTTGTTCGTTATTGGTTAATAAAATTCCATGACTGCCGTGAATATCCTTTGTGTGGAACCAGATATCATGAGACTTCAAGAGTTTTGTTGACAAATAATCATTTTGCTTATTAT
>ODAI010850300.1_pt1 | contig 22848 bp, 14 predicted proteins | sample 1539321 | NCBI WGS metagenome assembly ODAI01 (sample SAMN02144231, study PRJEB22623) | gut metagenome | biome: sheep rumen | host: Ovis aries | place: New Zealand | reverse complement strand
CCGCGACCCCCAGCTTGGAAGGCTAGTGCTCTATCAACTGAGCTATTTCCGCAAAATCTTCTACTGAAGTGGGTGGTGATGGATTCGAACCACCGAAGTCGAAAGACAACAGATTTACAGTCTGCCCCATTTGGCCACTCTGGAAACCACCCAAAACTTGTCTACACCCGTCCCGTTGAGCCTCTTGTCGGATTCGAACCAACGACCCCGAGATTACAAATCACGTGCTCTGGCCAACTGAGCTAAAGAGGCAAATCCCTGCAGCCGTTTTGGCCTGCTTTTAAGGACGTGTTGTAAAACGGCTGCAAAGATACGACTAATTTTCTAACTACCAAAACTTTTTCGGTATTTTTTTATTTACCACGCTGTTTTTCCTTATATTTCGTCAGTTGCACCTTCATGGCATCAAGGCAAAGGTCAACGCCTTCCTCAAAAGTGTCGCATGTCTTTTCCACAAAGAGGGTCGTTCCCGGTACGGTTACGGTCAGGCTTGTCTCCTTGTTCATGGCAGTAGCCGGCTTGACGACCTTGAGCTGTACCTCCACCTTCTGTATGTCTTCGTACGACTTTTGCAGTTTTTCTGCCTTTTTGTTGATAAACGCCTGCAACTTCTCTGTTGCATCAAATCGGATGGATTGAATTCTGATTTCCATAGTTACCTCCAATTTTAATAGGTTATTACAGTTAACAGTTCACTTATGGCTATTGGCCGGCCCTGGGATGAGCCGTCTCATAAACCTTCTTCAGTTGTTCGAATGTCGTATGCGTATAAATCTCCGTCGTCGACAGACTCTCGTGTCCGAGCAGTTTCTTCACACTTTCGAGTCCCGCCCCGTGGTTGAGCATAGTCGTTGCAAAGGTGTGGCGCAACACGTGCGGCGACTTTTTCTTCAACGTAGTCACACGGCTAAGTTGTTTGTTGACCATGGATTGCACCGCACGCCGCGACATCCGGTTGCCTTTCTTGGTCAGGAAGAGGGCATCAGACTGTATGCCTGGCAACGATTCGCGCTTTTCGATATACGTTTTAAGTACCTCCGTCAGCTCCTCTCCGAAGGGTATCATGCGCTGTTTGTTGCGTTTACCCGTCACCTTCAGTTCCCTGTTGACGAAACTGACCGCCGTCACGTCAAGCCCCACAAGTTCCGAAAGGCGCATCCCCGTTTCATAGAACATTATTAATATGGTACGCGCGAGGATATCCTCATAGCTATCCGTCCACATCCGCGGGTCTAACAGCGCCTCCATCTCTTTGTCCTTGACGAACACCGGCAGAGGTTTCTTCCTCTTAGGTCCCACGACAGCGTGAGCCGGATCGGTCTGCACGAGATGGTTCTTTAAGGCAAAACGATAAAAGGAACGCAAAGCACTCAATCTCCTGTTGATTGACGTGGCAGTGTTTCCTCTATCCATCATACTCTCCATCCAATCACGGATGAGGTCGGCATCAACAGCCTTCCAATCAAGAGTCTGACCCTCCAAATTCTTGTAGTATGCCTCGAACTCTTCCAAGTCCTTAGCATAGCTTTTAACCGTCAGTGGCGAATAGTTTCGCTCCAACCTCAAGTAGTCCAAAAACTGGTTTACCATTCAAACGCTGCTATTTTACGGCAACGAAATTACAGAAAAATCTCCGAACTACCAAATTTCCGAAGGTTTTTTTATTCCTCCTCCTGACGAAGCTTCTGTACATAGATGGCATGTTCCATCTTCAGACGCTTCAAAACAGACGGTTTGTCATACTGCTGACGGGCACGAAGCTCCTTAACGACACCAGTTTTCTCAAACTTTCTCTTAAACTTTTTCAGCGCTCTCTCGATGTTTTCACCATCTTTTACGGGTACAATAATCATGCTTTTGTTTTCTGTTATTTAATTGTTATACATTCTTGCCCAGCGCATCTTGCGCTTGCCGCCACCTTATCTATTAGGTTCTTTCTGCGACAGCTCAGATGATAAGCGGCTGCAAAATTACTGCTATTTTATGAAACAGCCAAACTTTTAGACTTTTTTTTGCTTTCTGGAAACGTCACTTCGTCACTTTTTGCCGAAACAACCTATGCCTTATTCATTTGAGCAGCGAGTACTTACGGGAGGGAGGGACGCTTTTAACGTCACTCCCCGATATTGCCTGTCACGGCTTTTGCTGCTGATTTACTCGCCTACCCCTGCTTATGCTCCAACTGCTGCTTGAAGTACCATTCGCGGTAACGACGTTTCTTTCCGTTGTAGACGATGACGACAATCAGTCCAGGAACAAAGAAGAAGAGTCCGCCTACGATGAAGCATATGGCAATGAAGCCGCCTATCATGTTGCTAATCTCCTCCCTGTAAGGATTCTCATACTTGTAGTCGGGATAGATATACGTAGTGTCGCCAGTGATGGAGTCTACTTCAAAGTCGACAGGTTCTTCAGCTGAAGCCACCGACTCGTCGGAGGTTGTCGCCGTATCGCCTGCATTTACGCCCGCAGTAGTACCATTGAGCACCACCGTCGACGAGTCGTCGAGCTCGGCAGTCAGGCTGTCCACGGCTGCCACCATCTGTTCTTTCTTATCCATTTCCTGCTTACTGTCGGCGCTCGACGCCAACACTATCCACAGGAAGAAGGCTCCTGCAAGGATGAGCAAGCTGCCGACGACCATCAGCCCCCAGCCCAGAGCAGCCAGACAGCCATTGGGTCGCTGCGGAACGTAGGGTATACCACGGAACGTTGTGTTGCTTGTCGGTTTGTCGCCACTTTTTTCAGCCGTTTCCTCCGGCTGTCCGTCGTTTCCCGTCCTCAGTTGTCCCACAGGCGAAGCCTCGTTGACCACCTCACGCATCACCGTTTTATATAAGGTGTAGGGAATCTCCCCACCATCCATCAGTATGTTGTATTCGAAATAATCGCGCAGTCCTTGCTTCACCTGACTGTAGTCGCTGATAAAGACACCCTCAGCCATCAGCACCTGGACAGCATCGTCGGTCAGCGTAGACCGGTCGGCAAAGAGCGTCGCCTTGCTGCTGTCTATCAGCAGGTAGGCAGCCATACCGTCGGCAGGTACCTGCAAGTTGAGTACCCATGCCACATCCTCGGCAGCCGAGATGAAGATGCCGTCAGCATGACGCTGGCGCACAGCCCTGCGCAACAGTCCCAGCCTGTCGGCTACAGACGCCACCCGTTCTCCTTCAGGCAGCATACCAGCAGGCACAGACGGACGTCCAGGACGCCCGTTCCACACCCGTTGCAACACGTCGAGATTGGTTCTCACCGTCATGCCGCCAGCCTTTCGCAGCTCTGCTATCAGGCTTTCGACGAACGTCGCCGTACAGCTCATGCCGTCGACGCCCACCTCCGGGCTCTGCACACCACTCAGCTGACGTTGCAACCATGTCGCCACGGCTGCCGGTGAACCGCCTTGTCCCGACATCACCTCCACGCCTTCGCCGAGGGTCTGCCATAGCATCTCATCGCCGGCAGCACCATCCGTCCACACGGCCACATGCTCTTGCGTCACCGCCACCGTTGCCTCGATGTCACCACTCCCCGTCAGCCACTTCATGACATTCCAGTGATCGGGCGCACACTTCCTACCATGCGGATAGCCGCTGTCCAGTACCAGAGCCGACAGATGTTCCACCTGCATCAGCCTGCGCAATGCCTCCATGCTTTCTTTTCCCATCGTTTCTTTCAATAGTTAATGTGGGTACAAAAATAATAAACTATGCAGACAATCGCAAGAAACGGGAAACTTTTTTCTCACCGGCATCCTTTTCCTGCACGATTTTCTGCACCTTCGCCTCCAACTGGATAGTTACAATCGCTCCACTTCTTCGTCAATAGATTATAAGAAAGTCAACATTATGGAAAGAACATGGAGATGGTTTGGCAAGAACGACAAGATAACGCTTGCCATGCTGAAACAAATTGGAGTTGAAGGCATCGTCACCGCCCTGCACGACGTGCCGCTGGGCGAGGTGTGGACAAGGGAAAAGATTCGTGACCTGCGCGAGTTTATCGAGAGCTACGGCATGCGCTGGAGCGTCGTCGAGAGTCTGCCCGTCACCGAGACCATCAAGTATGGCGGACCCGACCGCGACGAACAGATTGCCATCTACAAGGAGAGCCTGCGCAACCTGGGACTTGAAGGCATACACACCATCTGCTACAACTTCATGCCCGTGCTCGACTGGGCACGCACAGACCTGCTCCACGAGAACCCCAACGGCTCCTCAAACCTCTATTTCTCGTTTGCCGAGTTTGCCTACTTCGACATCTACATCCTCAAACGCGAACGTGCACGCGACGACTGGGCACAGTTCCGCATCAAAGGCGTGGAGCGCGACATCGTTGCCGAGGCCGACAAGATTGCCAAGACCATGACCCCAGAGAAGGACCGCGAGCTGATTGAGAACATCGTCATCAAGACGCAGGGCTTCGTCAGCGGCAACTTCAAGGAGGGCGAACAGCACCCCGTGGAACTGTTCCGCAAGCTCCTCGACCTGTACAAGGGCATCACCAAGGAGCAGCTGCGCGAGAACATGCGCTATTTCCTCGATGCCATCATGCCCGTATGCGAAGAGTACGGCATGAACATGTGCGTACATCCCGACGACCCACCCTTCCCCATCCTCGGACTGCCGCGCATCGTCAACAACGAAGAGGACATAGCGTGGTTCCTGCACGCCGTCGACAACCCGCACAACGGGCTGACCTTCTGTGCCGGGTCGCTCTCTGCCGGTGCCCACAACGACGTCGTCGACCTGGCAAGGAAATATGCCAGCCGCACCCACTTCGTTCACCTGCGCTCCTGTCACATCTTCCCCAACGGCGACTTTACCGAGGCATCACACCTTGGCGGACGCGCCGACATCATCGAACTGGCACGCATTTTCGAGAAAGAAAACCCCAGCCTGCCCATGAGGGTAGACCACGGCATGACGATGCTGGGCGACGAGACGCGCGGATACAACGCCGGCTACAGCTTCCTGGGGCGCATGTTCGCCCTCGGACAGGTGCAAGGCATCCTCGCCACCGTCGACCGCGAACTGGGCATCGACTATCAACAGCCCGGTTTCTTCGACTAATGACAATGAGGAATCAATCATAGTTCAGTATACTGCGGCACCGCCGCAGTCACCAAAAAACAGCAACAACAATGGAAAACCTATTCGACATTCAAGGTAACATCACCGTTATCACCGGCGGAACGGGCGTCTTAGGACGCACCATCGCCAAGTATCTTACCCAACAGGGTGCCAAGGTCGTGCTTCTGGCACGCAAGGAAGAGAAAGGAAAAGCCATCGCCCAGGAAATCTGCGACGCAGGCGGCGAGTGCACATTCCTCAAGATTGACGTCACCGACATCGAGTCGACAGAGCACTGCTACGAACAGATCATGGAGAAATACGGCAAGATTGACACGCTGCTGAACGCTGCCGGAGGCAACATGAAGGGTGCCGTCATCGACCCGGACAAGGACTTCTTCAGTCTGGACATCGCACAGTTCCAGAAGGTCTTGGACCTGAACCTGCTCGGATCGGTCATACCCACCCAGATCTTCCTCAAGGCTATGGTCGCCCAACACAAGGGCAGCATCATCAACTTCTCGTCGATGGCAGCCTTCCGGCCCATCACCCGCGTCTGCGGATATGCAGCTGCCAAGGCAGGCGTCACCAACTTCACCCAGTACATGGCACACGAATGTGCCAAGAAATTCGGCGAAGGCATCCGCGTGAACGCCATTGCGCCCGGCTTCTTCATCACCGAACAGAACCGCGCGCTGCTCACCAACCCCGACGGCACCTACACCCAGCGCGGCCAGGAGGTCATCAAGCAGACACCGTTCGGCAGGATGGGACGTCCCGAAGAGCTCTGCGGCACCATCCACTACCTGATGTCCGACGCCTCAGCATTCGTCACCGGCACCGTTGCCATCGTCGACGGAGGCTTCAATGTCTTTACCATGTGATGCTTTCCAATTTGCTATTCAGACTTGGCAAAGCCGTCACGTTTTAGAATAAATAACATTTTAACTCAAGGAGAATGAACGCTCCTTGAGTTTTTTTTCGTATTTTTGCACTCTCAAAGAATCTGTTTCAGGATTGGTATAGCGATTTCATCAACAACAAGATAGTAATATGAATTTCTTAACGAACGAAAAGTTGACCATTGTCGGAGCTGCCGGCATGATTGGTTCTAATATGGCACAGACCGCTGCCATGCTGAAATTAACCCCGAACATCTGCCTATACGATGTTTATGAGCCAGGACTTGAAGGCGTGGCTGAGGAGATGCGCCACTGCGGTTTCCCCGGTATCCACTTCACTTACACTACCGATGCGAAGGTAGCCTTCCGCGGTTCCAAGTACATCATCTCGTCCGGAGGAGCTCCCCGCAAGCAGGGCATGACGCGCGAAGACCTCCTTCGCGGCAATGCTGCCGTAGCTGAAGAGCTGGGAAAGAACATCCGCCAGTATTGTCCCGACGTGAATCACGTGGTCGTCATCTTCAATCCCGCTGACATCACGGGACTCATCACGCTTATCTATTCCGGTCTGCGTCCCTCCCAGGTCACCACACTGGCTGCGCTCGACTCCATCCGTCTGCAAAGTGAGCTGACCAAGCACTTCAAGATTGCACAAGACGAGGTGCAGGGATGCCGCACCTACGGCGGACATGGCGAGGCTATGGCAGTGTTTGCATCAGGAGCTACCATCCAGGGACAGCCGCTGACCGAGCTGATCGGTACCGACCGCCTGTCGTCTGAGCACTGGGAAGACATCAAGAAGGCTACCGTCCAGGGTGGCAGCAACATCATCAAGCTGCGCGGACGCTCGTCCTTCCAGAGTCCTGCCTACGTATCGGTGAAGATGATCGAGGGTGCCATGGGCGGCGAACCGTTCACCTGGCCTGCCGGACGCTACTGCTCTTTCGTCGGCATGGACCACATCGTCATGGCTATGGACACCCGCATCACGGCTGAGGGAGCCTACTACGACGAGCCGATGGGCACCGACGAGGAGATGGCAGCACTGCGCAAGAGCTACGAACACCTCTGCGAGATGCGCCAGGAGGTCATCGACCTCGGCATCCTGCCGCCGATTGAGAAGTGGGGCGAAATCAACCCCAACCTCCGATAGAAAGATTTATTAACATTTCGAGCACTCTTTGAGCGCAAGAATCACCCCTGTTGCCCCCTACAGGGGAAATAAAAAATAAAATTGTACATACGACACCAGTCGCGTAAACGCCTCTATCAGAGCGGATTACGCGACTGGTGTCGCATAAAGTACTACACTTTCGAGCGAAATTCGAACACCCGGCTTCCAACTACATAGGTTTTGCAAGCCAACTACTATGTAGTTGCGTTCCAAACTCATAGTAGTTGCAACCCAACAACATAGTAATTGGAAAATGGGGAGTTATTGTTTGGTTTCCATCGCCACGGTTTGTTAAATTGCTTTAATTCTCCTTGCGCTCAATCTGCGCTCAATCAGCGTATAACTACACCGCAACCTCGGTTCTGTAAGCTACTCTGTTAGAGCAGTTTACAAGACATAGCGTCGCATGTTCAATTGTTTTCTTTTTCCACTTCTGCAAGGAGCTGACGAAAAGGAGAATGTGCCTTACGCCGGAGAAACGCTGCTTTATACTGGCAGAACTTAACGCTTGACAGCAATTTTCTTTCCGTTGATGATGTAGATGCCCTGTGTCGGATGGGTGACCCGCTGACCAGCAAGGTTGTAGATGGCACCGGCTTGTTCCTGAACATCGGCATGGACTTCCGTCACAGCGGTATTCTCGTTGAGATGGAGGGTAAAGGTTGTATCGTCAAAAGCATATTCTTCGGCATTGACATCAGCAAAGGTGATGGCTTGCAACTTACCCGTGCAGGTGCCGATGGCGGCATCTTCGGCGGCAATGAGCGGCAGCGTCAGCAGAAGGCCGCTATTTCCCGTAATGGTAGAAATGGCAGGCGAAGCACTCATCACAAGGTATGCCGTCCCCGTTTCATCGCTGCCTGCCTCGACGACATAGCAAGGTTGCATGTTATCGGTGAAACGCGGGGAAAGACGATAGGGTATTCTTCCATCCTCCTGCACAATGGAGACACCGGGAGGGAGCACGAGTTTGAATGCCAGTGCCGTATAGTTGCCAGTGGAATTGGTGAGGTTGATGTTCAGTGGTGCCTGTACCCCACGGCCCATAGTCAGGTCTTCTGCCGACAAGATGTCGGAACTGATATCCTTGCTCCAGTACCATTCGGGGAGCGCCGTCATGTTTTCATCAGTCAACATGTTGATGAGTTGCTGGGCATCGGCGGTGTTCACCTCGCCACTTCTGTTGATGTCAGCTTCGGCAAAATGGAACTTGCTGCTGGGGTTGCTGGCAATATAACGGTAGGTTTCCACCAAGTCCGCCACGTTGAGCCGTCCGTTTCCGTTGACGTCGCCGAGGAATAGCTGCACGTTGACCACAGCCGAGAGGTCGGGCTGCCGCGCCTCACCTTCGTGGATGTCGTGTTCAAACTCCAGGCTGATATCTTTGACAAGCATGTCGAGCATGCCTTCCTGCCCGTCTGCAGCCCCACATATGCCAACAAACAACAGGGCGTCACCCTCGGCAGAGGTCTCCAACGGCTGGGTATCACTGGAAGTCATGGTGATACGATAGCGCTGACCGTCTATTTTCGTACAAGACAAGGCATAGCCTTGCTCCGTTGCCGGTGTAACGACATAGTTACCTGCCGCGTCTGCCGCCATCTCCAGCCCTTCGGGAAGGACGAGGTCAAACTGCAGGGAGGTGAGTTGAAGCGGACCTGCTGCACATATCGGCAGGTTGTAGCATTGTCCACGCTTCACTGACTGGTCATTGACATAGAGTCCAAAGGGGTTGATGCTGCTGAAAGCGTCCCATCCCGGCGTCTGACGGTACTGGTCTACCATCCCCTTGGGGACATACAGCGAGGCATTGCCGTAGTTATTGGCATCGAAAGCCGTCGTGGGCATCGGGCTGCCACTACAGATGATGGTGGAAAGAGCCGAGCAGTCGAGAAACGCTCCCTTGCCGATGGTAGCGACAGAGGCTGGCACACTGACCGAGCGCAGTGTCTGACAACCCAGGAAAGTCCAGTCGCCAATGCTCGTAACACTCGTAGGTACCGTCACGTCGGTAAGCTGATGGCTCCACACGAAGGTGCCATTGGTAAGCGAGGTGACGCCATTGGGAATGGTGTATGCTCCCTCCCTCGCATTGGGATAGAAGAGCACTGCCGTGCGGTCTTTATTCATGAGCACGCCGTCTTCAGAGGTCAGGTCGGGGTGTCCGGTGCTGACAAGAATCTCCTTCAGACCGTCGCAGAAGACAAAGGGATTGTCGCCAAGGTTGGAAAGCGAGGTGGGTAGGATGACAGACGACAGACTATTGCAGCCGAAGAATGCCGAGGTCTTCAACGCGGTGACGGTGGCAGGCAGGCGATAGGAGCCGGCTTTGGCACCCGGACATGCGATGATGGTGTGCTGGTCTTTGCTGAGCAGGACATCGTCAACGGTGCAATAGCTTGTGTTGGCGGCATCGGTGCGGATGAACTGCAACCGGGGACAAAAGCTGAATGCCCCTACCCCAATTTCATGGACGCCAGAACCGAGGACAACTGACGACAACTGGTCGCATTCAGCGAAAGTCCAATCGCCTATGGTGCTGACGGAAGAGGGTATGGAAATGGATGCCAACTGCTTGCAGCCATAAAAAGCCGCGTCGCCGATATGCAACAGTTGGGCGGGCAATGACACCGACTTCAGGTTCTCACAGCCCACGAATGCCATGTCGCTGACGGTCGTCACGCTTGACGGCACGACGTAATCACTGCCTTTGGCGTTAGGATAGGCTATCAGGGTGCTTTGAGACGGATCCATCAGGACGCCGTCTGGTGAGCTGTAGGTGGTATTGCCGTCGGACACCTTGAAACTGAAAAGACTACGACAACGAAGGAATGCCTCGGCACCGATGGTGCTCACAGAGGCTGGTATGTTGACCGTACTGAGTGAATTGCAACCATAAAACGCGGATTCACCGATAGTTTCCAGCCCATCAGGGAAGGAAATATAATAAATCTGGTCGCAATCGAAGAAGGCATAATCGCCTATGGAGCGCAGATGACGTGGCAACGCAGCACCCACCAGCTTCGTACATTCACGGAAGGTGTTATGGTCTATGGCTGTCACCTGATAGGAATTTCCCTGCCAACTCACCTCGTCCGGAATCTTGACGTAGCCCTCATAAGGCTGTTCACCTGTGGTGACAGCCACTTCGTCGGCAGCTGTCACCTTATAATATATGCCACCTGCCTCAAAGTCAAAGGCAGACACATATCCGACACTTAGGATTACCCAAAAAAGAACAAGTGCTTTCTTCACCCTGCAAAGATAATGGCTTTAAGGATAAATACAAAATTTATTGCTTACAAAATCAAAAAAGCGGCACGGAAATCACTTCCATGCCGCTCACTTCTGAAACAAAAACTATTTCTTTTACCTAATAACTTTCACGGTCTTGACGCTGCCGTCAGCCATTTTCTGACGGATGATGTTAATACCCTTTTGCAAGGTATTGATGCGCTTGCCGTCAAGGGTGAAGACTTCTACACTGGCGATAGCTGCTGTCGGAGTCTTCAACTCGCTTATGCCTGTTGATACGGTAGCCTTGGCTGCCTTGCTCAGACCACCCTGCTCGTTGACAGCCTGTACCATGTAGTCTGCCTCAGCAGCTTCGGTGATGAAGCCCTTTGCAGCCGTTCCCTTGTCGAAAGAAGTTTCGGTGGTGATGGCAAGGACCTTGTCTCCCTGTGTCACAACATAGCAGATAGCATACGGAACAGCTTCCCACTCAACAGTGTTGCCGTTGAGGATAGGCTTCGGTGCATCCACAGGTTCGCAGAGCAAGTCTGGCTGCCAATTGTCGTCGCCACCCATCACGTTCTTGATGGTGTATTGAGCAGCCTCTTCAGCCGTGAGCGTGTTTTTCACGTTCTTTGCCTCTATCAGCGTATATTTCGCTTGTTCCTCAGCACTCATCTTATCGTAGTCGGACTTACTCTTGTTGCTCTCCTTGCCGTCGATGATGGCACGGTAGGTATAGTAGTAGTCTTCACGCTGAGACAAGTCAACGGGGTTGTCATTGGCATCGATAGTGTTATATTCAGCCCAGATTGCAGGCAGACCACCCATGAAATTGTACCAGCCTTTAGCAGGAATGTTGACGTAAGTCTTCGTATTGATGAAGACTGTCTTCGGTTCCTGGTGCCAGGGGCGACCCAACCAAATGTCGGTCACGGCGACACCAGCATGCGGACGGATGACAGTGTTCTGGAAAACATATCCCCACTTGGTATCCGCATTGTGAGAAGGTGCTACGATGTAACCACCGCTTGGACGGTTGATTTCCAGCGTGTCACCATCGAGATATACGTCGCCACCATTGTAGATAAAGTCAACGGCACCCTCGATGAGTGAGTTCTTGATGTAATGGCGGTTCTTCTGTGTTGAAGAAGTAATCCACGTATCCTGATAAGAGAGCAGCGCCACGTTGTTCATGGCAATGCGGTCACCGATGGTGTTCAGAGCCAGCGCCTGCGGACCATCCTGCTTTTCGTGACCATAAATATTCTCCATCGTCAGGTTCTCAAAGAAGATGTTGTCGGCATTGACAACCACCGTAGCACCGATGCTGACATGTACGGCATTGTCGCCACCTGATAGACGGTCGTCCTTGATAACTACCTTGTCACGATTCTGACCGATGAAGTTCAGGTAGGGCTTTGTCTTCGGAATATCTACATGCTCTTTGTATTGGCCGTTCTTGATGAAGATAAGCCATGGTTTAGCACGTCCTTCTGGGGCAGCGTCTATGGCTGCTTGTACGGTGGTGTAATCGCCACTGCCGTCCTGAGCTACGATAGCATCGTAGATGCGAGCCTCTGGCTGCTTACGCTGCATCGTTGTGAAGGTGATGTCGGCGGATGCTACAGCAATTCCACTGCGGCTGACCAGTACGCCTTCAGGCATCGAGAAGGTATATTCCTTCGCATATTCCAGACCGGTGTATTTGAAGATGGCACTCTTACCGCTAATGATAGGCTCAATTTCTTCCCCATTCAAGGTTGCCTTACCAGCACCAGCCTTGATCTTGTTGTCGAAGTTCAAGATGATGCTACCATTGGCTGACACACCGACAGCACCCTGAGCAGGATTGCTACTGACGAGCGTTGCTGTCTGTTCAGCACCACCCAGTGCATCGGCAAGGACGAAGATTTCTGCTATAGAAGTACCGTCGTTATCACTTGTCACACCCACTTTCGCAGAAGTACGGTCGGGCATCCAACGGATATAGACGCGTGCCTGGTCATTAGCCTCTGCCGGCAGGTTGAACTCTTTCGGTCCGTCCCATCCACGTGCCGGAGGATTGAACTCGCCAATCTTGGTGTAGTTTGTACCGTCAATAGAGTATTCAACGTTGTTCACGCTATAGGTGTTATAGTCATCACCAAGGCAAGAAGAAATCACAAGGTTCTCATATCCTTTGGAAGAGAACGAGATTTCCCAATACCATTCTTGAGCCAGAGGTTTCCAAATACGGGCAGCATACTTGCCGTTCTCCAGTCCGTTGCCGATACCACGAGTCAGCCAACTGCTGGTTGTGCCGTCTGCCTGACGCACGGTGAGCATTCCTGCATTGTCAGACTCAGCCTTATAGTCGGCAGCGCGGTCTTTGTTGGGCTGGTCGTAGTAGAGGTCCCAACCTACGATATAGTCAGCAGCAGAAAAGTTTGCCTTGACGCTCTTCTCTCCATCCATCTTGATGTCGAACGAGCTATCCGTTCCTGTTGCATCACCTTCCCAACCCGTGAAAGTCATGATGCGGTTGTTGACGGCTGTCAGCTTTACATCGGTACCTTCTTCGTAATAGTGAACTCCGTCAACAACATTGCCGACAGGCTGGAACTGCACGAGGTTGTCGTTGGCACCTTCAGAACGAGTCATGTTCAGGGCGAACACCTTGTTCTGGGTATAAGTGGCAACGAGTGCCGTATTGGCATTGATTTCAAATGTATATGGATTTTCAGTAGAGACAATCGCACCTTCTCCGTCAGCCCAACCAGCGAAGTGATAGCCGAAGTTTTCCGTCGCCTTAACAGTCAGCTTTGTTCCTTCGTCAAACTCTGCACCGGCAGGATTGCATGAGATGCTGCCTGCGCCTTCGGTTCCAAGTTTCACACTCATCGTGTAGGAAGCTACGGTTTCAGGAGTTCCTGTGACATCACCTGTCACGACAACATTGCCAAAACCATATTCCTTACTGGCAGCAAGACCATAGACTTTGATTTTCAGAACCAAGCCGTCTGCGTCTGGAGCCACTCTCGTCAGGTCGTATGAGCAAGTAGAGAAATCATCGTTGCGTGCAGGACTGAAAGCCGTAGCGAGCACTGTCTCCACACCACCAGCAATAGCCACCACATCGAACTTTCCACCACCTGTTCCCCATTTCGAAGACTCGAAAGAGAACGATTTCGGTGTAAAGGTCAGACCTTTCTTAGGTTTTATGGTAAATGTCAGTACATCATCGTCGTTGGCTGTGCCGGCATTATTGTTTGATGGCTTATAGAGCGTCTGCTTCGACGTGCCTGCGACACGAGCATTTGAGATATTCAACTTGCCATAGTCAAAAGTTGCCACAGTAAAGAGTCCGTCATTCTTCACCTCTGCGGCACTGGCATCTTCGGCACCCTTACCCAATGGCCAGGTCAGAGTGAAGTCTTTCTCATCAACGGGCTGTGCATCTTCCATCTTCTCACCCCTGACAACGACATAGTCCATGTTCCAGTTCGATTTGAAGCCGTTGCCAGCAATCAGTCGCAGGATAACCTTCTCTTTGTTGTTGGCTGAGATGGTAACCGTATTGTCCTTATAGAGCCACCAGTTACTCATCGTAGTAAATGCTCCGGCATCAAACCATGTCGTACCGCCATCGGTAGAGACAACAGCCTCCAGCGTTGCCTCTACATTAGCACCGTATGCGCAAGCAAAGTCAACGGAGATGTTCTTGTAACCGGTTGTCGGGAACTGCACCTCGTAATACACGTTGTGCTGCGACGCATCGGTGTAGTCGGTAATGTTATTCTCCTCATTGTTCTCAATGCGCAGCACCTTGTTCTGGTAACCCGTTGTCACTTGCCAGTAACGGCCTGCCGACCATCCCGTCAACACATAGTTGGCACTCTCGCCAACACACTCATCGGGAGCAATCTGCGGTGCTCCACCCTGTGCGAACCATGTTGCAGCCTTATCATTTTCACGGCTCTCCATGTTCCACTCTGCCAGTTTTACGCTCTCCTGAGCATTTGCCGTCAGCGGCAGCAACCCAAAGAGGCAGACCAGCAGTCTTGTCCAAAAGCATTGTTTTGTTCTCATTGTTAATAAATTTATTGTTGATAGTTAGTAAACTTTAATCCTTAACCATTTTCTTGGTCACGACACTGCCGTCATCCAAAGTCGTGCGGACAATGTTCAGCCCCCTCTTCAGCGCCGGCTGCTGTTTGCCGTCAACGGAAAAAAAAGAAGTCGATACAGGCTTGCCCTCCTTTGCAAGTGCTGTAATGCCCGTTGTCGCATCGACAGCCATACCACTGATGGTGAGGTCGCTCAGACAGATGGTCTTATCCTTTACCTCTGAACTATACCAAGGATATACACGAACCAAAAGCTCTTCACCGTCCTTCACCGTCAGCACGGGTTTCGCTTCAATAAACTGCGGGGTGTTAGCTGGCATATTCTTCTTTTCGTAGATGGTTGTGCGCGTAGCAAAGTTATCGGTAGAATAATACACGTGACAGCACATGCCATTACCTCCACATCCTGCAGCAAACAGCGAAATGCCGCTCACTTTTAGGTCCATGCCGCTGGCAGGTTTCACGCCCCACTGGATATAACGATCGGGGTTGTCATCGATTTCATTGGCAGGCCAGTTGCCACCCTCAATCAGGTCGCGCTGCATCTTGCGTGTTGCATCATAACCTGTCCAGTCGGGCCAAACGGTAGCCTTGTTGGGGTTGGCATAGCGCTGAATCTCCATTCCCTTAAATGTCTGGTCCAAGACAATAGCCGGACCCGTAAGCTCATAATTATTGTCAGCCTCCAAACGCCAGTAAGCCTGGAAATCAGCTCCACCTTCCAAAACGACAGCCGATGCCGTCACCGGTATCTCAATCGTCTTCTCACCCTGCTGAATGGTAATCTTACCGTTGACGTCGCCGTCAGCCAATAACACCTGTGCATAGAAAGTCTGGATAAGCGTTGAAGCAGCATAAGAAACATTTAATGAAGAAAACCAGTTCGTCTTATCCGTAGAAACCTGAATACCTTCTGTAGCTGTGATGCTGACACTACCTTCTTCAGGCTGAAGGCCGAAACCGCTCAAGGTGAACTCTTTCGACAGAGTCTGTCCTTTGTACCCCTCACCCAGTTCGCCTGTTGTAGGAGCCACGGAGAGGTCTTCGGGCAACACGATGTTTTCAGCAAGAATACCCTGTTCCTTCATCAGTCGGGCACACTCACGAGCCACTAACAGCGCACCCGTAGAATTAAAGTGGGTAGAACCGTCACCGTCGAAAAGCATTTCCTCACACTTGCTACGAGGACGATACTGATAATAGAGTTTTGCTGTAGCATCTGTCATATCGACAAAAGCAACTCCCTTCTCTTTGGCAAGCTGTTGCGATTGGTAGGCATAGTCCATCGTGTGGTCATCGGCAGCCAGTTTAGTTCCGGCAACAGGACCACTTGCCGACATCACCATGTAGTCTTCACCCAAATCGTGACGTCCCTTACGGTTGATGCTGCCATCGCTATTCATGTAGCTGCGGCATACGGGAGAACAGACAATAGGAGTTGCTCCCATCTCCTTAACCTCATCAACAATCTTTCCCAACCATTTCTTATACGTGTCCGAAGGGGTTGTACCGCGAGAGTCATCCCAACCTGCAGTCTTCATGGCTTCTAAAGTGCCATAATAGGCAAGAACTTCATGATGATCCATACCATTGAGTTTCTCATCGTTGTGTCCGAAGGTGATGATTACATAGTCACCAGCTTCCACGTTTTTCTTGGCAATCTGCCACAACTCTTCATAGCCACCACGAGAGTCGCGACCACCTTTACCATAGTTCACAGATTCCCAACCATTGGTCAGGAAGTTACCGAAATACATACCCCAGCCACGAGTCACCGTAGCATTGGGATCATAGGGAGCCATTGTGGAATCGCCCAGAGTATGTACCTTCTTTGCCTCTGCAGGGAGAAGTAATCCAAATAGCATTGTCACTAAGAGTGACCAGAATCCTAATTTTCTCATTTCTTCTATTATTTATTGTTTAAGTTAAAAATGTCTTTATTGTGATTGAGAACTGAGCATCGCCCTGTTTCCACGCTGCAAAATTATATCCACGCGTGATAGTAATAGGAATAAAAAAGTGTCAAATAGGGAATAAAAAAGTGTCAGTCTGCATCACTGACACTTTTCTACTACCTCTTGAATATTTTCTGCCCCATTTCTACGAACAGCTCCGTTGATCGCGATATTCTGATGGTGACAAACCAACAGATGCTTTAAAGCATTTACTGAAATATTTCGGGTCAGTAAAGCCACAATGCCATGCCACTTCCGAAACGCTTTCCGATGTGGTAGTCAGCAACGAACAAGCTCGTTTAATGCGTGCCTCGCGCAAGAAATCGGCTGGTGTAAGACCTACGATGGACTTCATCTTACGATTCAATCCTGACTTACTCGTTGCCGTAGCATCTGCCATATCACCAATATTGGCATCACTGTCACTAATATGCTGCTCCACATAGTTCATGACACGCTTCATGAAGGTTTCATCTTCCGGGGAAAGACGGGAAGCAGTGTCCTCACTCTTGCCCTGACTGACGGTGGCAGACGTAACAGCTTGTTCCGTACGTTCATCTTGATGATGCTGATTAGCAGTGTCTCCTATCAATGCCAGATAAGCATCGAGGGCTTCCTTTCGTTGCTGATGGAGTCTCATTATATATAAATAGGTATATGCAATACCACCCAGCACCCCAAGCAGGAGCAACAGGAGGAACAATTTCCCATACCAAGCTTCCAAAAATGTCGGTTTCACCGTAATTTCAACATCTAGGACATTATCTACCCATACGCCATCGCCATTAGTTGAACGGATGAAGAGATGGTATGTGCCGGGATCTAAATCGACAAAGGACACCATGCGGTTGTGTCCAATGTAGTTCCATTCACCATCGTCCATCTTGAAAGCATAGTTGATTCCGGCTGGCGCCGTGTAGTCTAATGCGGCAAAGTGTACCGTCAGATTGCGTTCATCGGGATTGAGAGTCAACGACTTGACGGTATGGAAATAACGGTCATGGTCGGCAATAGAGATACGTGTCAACACAATAGGCGGTACGTAGGGGCGCTTGGTAATGACAGAATCACTTAAGAAGAAAGCTCCGTCTTGTAGTCCGACTATCCACCTGCCATCGGGGAGACGCAGCGGACGAGCCTCAACAAAGCGATACGGGCGACCGAAAAAATGCATGTCATAATAGCCCGTCAATTCTTTTTCCAAATGGATGGTCATGAGTTGGTTACTACCAACTGCAAGGACTTGGTTGTTGCCCATATCAGCAAGTGACAGCGTCACATCAGAATTGAGTCCACTCTGTGTATTATAGTGGCGGAAGTCCAATTCTTCTGCCAACAGGTCTTTAGACAGAATTTCGTTGACGCCGCCACTCTCTGTACTCACCAACAGGCGATGCCCTGACACTTCGAGGATGTCCATCGTAGCATTGCTACTCAAACTCTGCGAACGGTTGGCTTCCCTCTGGTGGAGACGGAAAGACACCTTAGACAGATCTGCCTGGTTGATGTCGCCAATGAGCAGACCTTCTGTCGTGGTTGCCAGTAACAGTTGGTTGGGAGTCAGCAGGATGAAGCGCATACAGTTTTTCGTCATCTCCGGATAACCCTTCCGACCGACAAAACGTACCAATTTCGACGGTTTCATCGCAGTAGGGTCAGTAAGGCAACACAAACCTCCGCCCATTGTGGCTATCCATAAGCGCCCACGCGAATCCTCCCGGATGCAATAGACATAGTCATGGGGAAGAGGAAAACCTGTCTTCGTTGAGAAATGCTCTACCGAGAAATGCCCGTCGGCTTCGCGCAGGCGATACATGCCATCGGGTTTGCTTCCCATCCAATAGGTACCATCGTGCATCTGCATCATACAATAGATGGGTGAACCAAACGACACATAACTGGCTGAGAGTCGTCCGTCGGGTGTCAGATAACCCAACAAGCGATTGTCACTACTGAAAAGTCGCACCGTAGCGTCTTTCTTGTTCGTCACCCAATAGCGTTGTTGCCGATCGAGGTAGAAGCAACCAATTTGTGTTGGTTGCTGTTGGGGTAGATGGGTGACGGGAATTTGGGAAAAGACCAACTTATAAACCCCATGATCTGATATCAACCATAGGTTGCCTTGCCTGTCAACCATATAGAATTGTATATCTGTCAGCTGTTCATGGGTTGGATAGACCGTCCTGGATGCACCTTGATAGGACAGTGTACCCGCTTCGTCAATATGCCATTGAGTCCCAAACCGGTCAGTATAGTTTATTTCATGGTTCTTCACACCGCAACATCGTGGGAAACGAGTATCTTCGGCTGGTTCCTTGTTAGGCTGAGCAAACTTCGTAAATTCGCCTGTCAACCGATTAAACAGGTACCAGCCGTTATCGGTCTTGCAGGCAATTTGCCCTTCGGGTGTCAGACGGATGTTACGAAAACGGTCGGTCAGCATAGCACAACCATCACCGGGACGCGACTTGAAATGGAAAAACTCCTGACCGTCAAAACGGTCTAGACCGTTCCATGTAGTAAACCATACCATGCCATCACCATCCTGCAACATCCGGGTAACATGCCATTGAGCCATGCCTGAATCTTCATTGAATTTCGAGATGGTGCATATTGGCTGTGCTGTCGCTGTCCTTGAGAGCAAAAGCGATAGTACACCTATTATTATATATCTTTTTTTGTACATCATTTCTCGGCAAAATTACTTAAAAACAAAGAAAAAACAAAGAAAAAAGTGATTTTCATCCCGAAAACCACTTTTCCTACTACAAAAACAAACCTATTTTTAATTACTCACTTACTTGATAGTTGATAAAAGTTATATACTTGAGTCAATAGTGACATGACGTTTCGCTATTTTGAACGGTGCAAAGGTAGCAAGAGAAACGCTAATGAATAGGGGAAAATCTTGCTAAAGAAGGGGAAAATCTTGCCAAAAAGCAGATAAACACGTAAAATCGGTACTTTTTGCATCAATTTTTAACGATGGAAGATGCAAAGTTTTTAAAACTTTCTTTTTGCTTTGTGCTCACTTAATAGTAGCTTTGGCTTGCGCCGAAGGTACTTCCGCTCGACAAAGCAAAAGAAAAACAAACTTTCTTTTTGCTTTGTGCTCACTTAATCGTACCTTTGCAGCCACTTAGCAAGAAAGCTTTGAGAAATAATATGAGACTAATTAAAGACAAATCCTTCGGAGGAGAGCGACCCCTATTTGGCATCAAAGACACGAAACTGGATAACGTCACCATCACGGAAGGTGAATCTGGCATCAAGTGTTGTCAACACATAGAGGCAAAAAACTGCCGTTTCATCGGAAAATACCCATGGTGGCATGTCGACGGAAGCCTGATAGAGAACTGCTATTTTGAAGTAGGCTCACGCTCTGCAATATGGTATAGCAACGACATGGTGATGCGCAACACGACGATTGATGCACCGAAACTGTTCAGAGAGATGAAGAACCTGACCTTGGAGAACGTCACCATCAACGATGCCGACGAGACTTTCTGGAACATTGACGGACTTACGGTCAGGAACGTAACCCTCCATGAGGGCACTTATCCGTTCATGTACTGCCGCAATGTCTTTGTCGACGGACTGAAAAGCGACTCCAAATACGTCTTCCAGTATTGTAAGGACGTGGAGATACACCATGCGGACATCGTCACAAAAGACTCGTTCTGGGAGTGTGAGAACGTCACCATCTACGACTCAAACCTCGACGGCGAATATCTGGCATGGCATTCCAAGCAGGTGAAACTGGTGAGATGCCACATTGCAGGTGAGCAACCGCTATGCTATACCGACGACCTGGTGATGGAAGACTGTACCTTCGACAGTGCCTGCGACCGTATTTTTGAAGACAGCACCGTGCAGGCTACCATCAAAGGTCCCGTTACTGAAATCAAAAATCCACGTTCCGGGCACATTATTGCCGATTCCATCGGAAAGATAACCTACGACGAGTTCGTCAGAGAACCCAATAACTGCAAGATAGAAGAGCGGAAATGAAATACGATTTTGACCATATTACTGCCCGTCGGGGTACGAACTGCTACAAATGGGACGAACCGGAAGAGGACGGAGTCATCCCTATGTGGGTGGCTGACATGGACTTCCCGGCGGCTCCGGCAATACAGGAAGCACTGCAAAAGAGGCTGAATCATGGGGTTTTCGGCTACACCATGGTACCTGACTGCTACTATGATGCCATCACGAGTTGGTTCAGTCGTCGTCACGGATGGCAGATAGAGAAAGACTGGATACACTACACGACGGGGGTCGTTCCTGCCGTTTCGTGCACATTGAAGGCACTGACACTCCCTGGCGAGAATGTGTTGGTACAGACACCTGTGTACAACTGTTTCTTCTCCAGTATCAAGAACAGCGGATGCAACATAACGGAAAGCCCGTTAAAGCGACAAGGAGACACCTACATCATCGACTTTGAAGACTTTGAACGGCAATGTGCTGACGAGAAAACCACGGTCTTCCTGCTCTGCAACCCGCACAACCCGGGCGGAAGGGTATGGAAGAAAGACGAACTGGAACGCATGAACGACATCTGCATGAAGCATCATGTGCGAGTCGTCAGCGACGAGATTCATTGTGAACTGGTTATGCCGGGGAACAGATTCACCCCATTTGCATCGGTCAGCGATGCCTGCCAGGACAATAGCATTATCCTCAATTCGCCTTCGAAGTCGTTCAATATAGCAGGTCTGCAGATTGCCAACATCATCTGCAAGAACCCTACTTGGCGCAGACGCATCAACAGAGCCATCAACATCAACGAGGTTTGCGACGTCAACCCCTTCGGACCTGTGGCTTTGCAGGCAGCCTATAACGAGAGCGGGGAGTGGCTGGACGAACTGAACCAATACCTTTGGGAGAACTATCTGACGTTGAAGCAGTTCTTTTCTAAGGAATTACCACAGGTGGAAGTGTTCAGGTTAGAAGGCACCTACCTGGTTTGGATAGACATTACAGCAACGGGATTGACTTCTGATGAAGCGACGGAAAGGCTCCTGAAAGAGGGCAAAGTGATGGTGAGCAGTGGTACGCTCTACGGCAAGCAGGCAGGCGAAGGATTCCTTCGCCTGAACATAGCCTGCCCACGTAGCGTGATGATGGAAGGACTGAAACGCATTGCAGATACCTTCCTACAATAAAACTTATCCGTAAAAACTATGATTTCGCAAACTTCTCTGCCTGCTGGCGGATGAGTTCTTCGTCATCGAAATAGTTGATGCGCATAGCTGCACGCACCTCATCCATGGTCTGTGCTGCCACGGCACGCGCCTGTTCCGTTCCTTTGCGCAGGATATTGAAGATTTCAGGAATATCCTTTTCATACTCAGCACGACGCTGTCGGATGGGCTCCAACATCTTGTTGATGACTTGATTCAGGAACTTCTTGCACTTCATGTCACCCAGTCCGCCACGGGTATAATGAGCTTTCAGCTCGTCCAAGTTCTGATATTCCGGCCAGAACTCAGCGAAGTCTTCATCGGTAGAGAACGCATCAAGATAGGTGAAGACGGCATTTCCCTCCACATGTCCCGGGTCGTTCAGGTTGACATGCGTCGGATCGGTATACATTGAACGCACTTTCTGCCAAACATCTTCTGCGGAATCACTCAGATAGATGCAGTTGCCAAGGCTCTTGCTCATCTTCTCCTTACCGTCGGTACCGGGCAACCGGCGCGCCGTAGCGTTCTCTGGCAGCATGATATTCGGTTCCACCAACACCTCAGCATAGGTCTGGTTGAAGCGACGAACCAGTTCGCGCGTCACCTCCAGCATGGGTTCCTGGTCTTCACCTGCCGGCACTGTCGTAGCCTTAAACAGCGTAATGTCTGCTGCCTGACTGACGGGATAGCAGAAGAAACCCAGCGGGATATTGGCTTCGAAGTTGCGCATCTTGATTTCGGTCTTCACCGTCGGGTTGCGCTGAACGCGACTTACGGTGATGAGATTCATCAGATATGTGGTCAACTCTGCCAATTCTGGAATCTGACTTTGGATGAACAATACACACTTCTCTGGATCGAGACCTGCCGAAAGATAGTCCAAAGCCACTTCCACGATGTTCTGGCGAATCTTTTCCGGGTTGTCGGCATTATCCGTCAGTGCCTGTACGTCTGCCATAAAGACAAACATACGGTCATAGTTCCCTTCATTCTGCAACTGCACACGACGGCGCAGTGAACCGACATAATGTCCTAAATGTAACTTTCCTGTGGGGCGGTCGCCCGTCAATATAATCTTTCCCATCTTATGATTTCACAATTTTTACTATTTTACTATTTGACAATTTCACGATTGATAGTTCTATTCTCTTCTCATTTTTGTCTCTTCATGAGAATAACTATCTTTTCTCCTCCCCTCCCTTCGGGAGGGGTT
>ODAI012920620.1_pt1 | contig 22850 bp, 21 predicted proteins | sample 1539321 | NCBI WGS metagenome assembly ODAI01 (sample SAMN02144231, study PRJEB22623) | gut metagenome | biome: sheep rumen | host: Ovis aries | place: New Zealand | reverse complement strand
TCAACCAGGTGATCGCGTTCGCCATGACAGACGCCTTTCTGCCCTTGCAGAAGGCGTACGGGTACGCGCCGCTGCTCTATGTCCTCGCGCTCTTCGCGTTCATCTATTTTCTGACGGCAGTTTTCCTACTCCCCGAGACAAAAGGCAAATCGCTTGAGGAGATCGAGCGGCTCTTTGACCACCACGCCCCCGTGCATTTGGCGATGTCCTTCAAGCGTAATCAAGAGACCTAGTGATTTGACACATTGACATCTGCACTTTTCGACCTTACTTGTCCAGGGCTGGGTAAAGCGAAACAAGTTTAGTCCTTGCATCCGCCGTCCCGAACTGCCAGTCAACCTTCGATTTGAGTTCGTTACGCTCCTTCTCCCATGCCTCCATCTCGCTCTGCAACTCTGCAAGGGTCGCAATCCTCCGATTGAGGCATTGCCTTGTCAGCACGTTAAGTTCAATCTCCGCGATGTCAAGCCAACTTCCGTGTTTCGGGGCATAGTGGACTTCAAGTCGCTTCCATATGCGATTCGCCTCATGTGGGGCAAAGGCCTTGTAGAGGGATGACGGCGCGTGGGTGTCCAGGTTGTCCATGACAAGAGTAATCTTTTCGACATCTGGGTACATTACATCCACGAGATACTTGATTTGAAGCGCCCAGTCTGTTGCCGTGCGATGTCGCAGCGCACATACGTGGTGCCTCCCGCCGAGCGGTTCCACAAAGGCGAAGATGCTGCAGGTGCCGTTGCGCACGTATTCGGAGTCAACCTTCTTGTCATCCCCTGGTCGCATTGCCCACGACTGACGCGCTTCGCCAAGCAGCTGGTACGGCTTCTCGTCCATGCACACAACAGGCCTTGACGGGTCGTATGGCCTTTCGTAGACGTCAAGCACGTCTTCCATGTGCGCTACGAAATCTGCATCTGCCTTCGACGGCAGGCACCAGTACTCGGAGCGGTGGGGATGCAATTTGTTTTTTTTAGCGTCCTGCGTATGGCTTCCCGGCTCACCGGCGTATCCGGCAGGATTTTCATGTGATCTTCCAGTAGCCTGACGGTCCGTCGCGCATGGCCCTCTGGCGCGGGACCGCAGGCCGTGGCTATTATCATGGCCTCCGCTCTCCCGTCGACCTTCCGGCGTGCCTGGTCTGAGTTCTCGCTGCGCTTCAGGGTGATGACGGAATTGAGCCCGCCCACATTGAATTTTCTCACTATGTTCGCCACGGTTCCCATGCTGATTCCATGCGACTTGGCACAGTCGGCATGCTTCAAGACGGGTGGATGGGCCTCGTCCAAGTCAAGCAATATCCTGCATCTATTGGCGAGAGTGTCGTTTGTCGACCTCTTGCGAAGCATGCTATTGAGCAATGAAACATCGTCATCCGACAGGCTGACGGAATATGACTTTGGCCTTGCCATCGTTGCATCTCCTTTGGTGGCGAGCGATGGTAGGAAGTATATCACTAGATTGTATAAAAGTCAATGTGACAAATCACTAGCGCAACATCATTGCACCAGCTCTGAATGGTCGGGGCGGCGACATCTGAACCGTAGAGAAAACGCTGCTTTTCTACGACCATATGATACCGCCCACAAACTCAACACAAAGAGAATTTATCATTTGGCGCTTTCCGAGTCAATGCAATCGAAAAACGTAATCACAGTTTTTCAACGAGCTGGAGAATTTTGGCGCGCGTCGCGTCCGTCTTCTGCTCGTCGATTTTGGCCGTGACGATGCCCGTGTCCTCCACGCCCCAGTAGTTGAGGATGCCGCGATACTCGCCGATTGCGCCGTCGTACACATTGGGTGAATAGGATGATGCAAGGAGCGCCATCTTCCTCACCTTGGGTGGCTTGTTCATGTTGTAGATGCGCTGGATCGGAGCCTGAATCTGCGCGGACAGCGTGAAGTAGTAGATCGGTGCCGCGAGTACGAGGACTTCCGCCTCCTCCAGGAGCGGGTAAAGCACTTGCATGTCGTCCTTCTGGACACACGCTCCGTTCCCCTTGCTGTGACAGTATTCGCAGGCCATGCACCCCGCGATCTTCTTGTGCGCCACATCGACAAGCGTCACCTTGTGACCTGCCGCCTCCGCCGCCTTGCGGTACTCCTCGGCCATCCAAGCGGTGTTTCCGTTCGCACGAGGCGAACCCTGTAGGATGAGGATGTTCATTTGTCATTTCCCTTCTTTAGTCGTTCGTAACTTCGTTTTTGTTAAGATTTTCCAGCCAGTCTGCGAATGCGTCTGCGCCCATAGCGCGCGCCTTTTCAACGTCCTTAGGCGACCATACGTATTCTGCAGCGTATTCAGGCTGCAACTCCGAGACAAATTCGTCTATGTTGACATACTGGAGACAACGGATGTCGCTATTAATACAATAAAGTACATCCAGCGGGTGCAAATCCTTGGGGCATTGCGGATGTCCAAGCAAGAGTGGGTCCATCATGAAAAGTTCTGCCCAGTCGAATTCGTCAAATGACGAGCAGTCGAGATTATCTGAAATCTCCTTGTCGAGATCTTCAACCCACATGAGCATCTGATAGGAGATTTCACGTCCGGCCTTACGCCACGAGGCGAGCGGGTAGTATCGCGCCACATCATAGAACGCATTTGCGAACGGAGAACCTCCTGGATTCCCGTACTTCGCCTTGTTGCGCTTCATCTCGCGCCAGAGGGCCTTCAAGTCGTCCTTTTTCGCTTCATCGCTGATCATGGGAGGCAACGAGCCGACGAGCCGGTCGAAAAGCTCCTCCGGCGTCCGACCCGAAACCAAGGTCTGCGCGGCAGAGCCTGACGAAAAGCCCGCATTTCGCGTCTGAATGATAAAGTCAAGAAGAGGGTCGTAGTAGCCGTTTACATTCAAGACGCCAACGGGCTTCTTGTGTCCGCCGTTCTTGACCCGGCGCAAAGCCAAAGCGTCGAACAGCTCGTCAAGAGTTCCGAGTCCGCCAGGAAGCGCCACAAGCGCATCGGCGCGTTCGATCATCTCCATCTTGCGCTCCGCCAGCGAGTGCGTTACGACAAGCTCCGTAAGCCCCGGATGAGCGAGCGACATTGGAAGGTTCGTCGTGAACACGCCGACCACCTTGCCACCGGCGGAGAGAGCGGCATCCGCTACCGTCTTCATTGTCCCAACGTTCGACCCGCCGAAGATGAGCGTCATGCCATGTGAAGCAATGAACTTCGCAAATTCGGCAGCAGCCTCCTCAAAGGCATGATCCATCGGAGTCCTGGAACCGCAATAAACGGCCACGCTTTTTATTCTATCAAGATTTTTGCTCATGGAAGGCAGCGTCCTTTGGCAAATTGACCGACCATACATAGTACGAAGCAAATGGGAGTTCAATAGACCCGGCCACCGAAAAATCAAGGCATGGCGGTCCGCCTATAAATCCAATCAGATCACACTCGCTCCTTGCGACTCTCAACCGAGACGACAACTCCTTCTTTTTTACCACATCATCAAGATAGGCGCAAACATCTCCTGTCTGCATCAGCTTGATGCTTGTCTGAACAGCGACCTCACTCTTCAGCACACCCGAAAGCATGGCTATTCCCTGTTCGGTAAACGCATAAGGCAACTTCTGTACGCCTCCGCGAGTCTCTAACCCGTCCGCGCGTTTTGATATCACAATTTGTGACATCAAAAAACGATGCTCCTCTTTCGTCAATTGAAATCTGAATTCCGGCGGGAATCTTCCGATATTGCGTTTCACCGCTTGGTTGAACGCACTAGTTGAGACCTGGTATATCGCCGCCAAGTCGCGGTCAAGCATCACCTGAACGCCGCGAATCATGAAAATGCAATCGCGAATGCTTCGCACATTCTCCGTCGCGGCCAGTGCATTACTCCCCTTGCTACTCATGCTGCCTCTCTTTCTCTGCGTCTTGCCCGCATTCAGACTCGTTTGGCACATGGTCAACGATGTCGCCGATGTTGCAATGCATAGATTCACAGATTCGATCAAGGATACCTACGCCGACGGGTTCGCCTTTCGACATTTTCGCGAACGTCGCGGGCGAAACGCCAGTGGCCTCGCGCAGATCTGCGCGAGTCATGTCGCGGTCAATCAATAGTTTCCACAGTTTCTTGTAGCACAATGCCATTTCGCCTCTACTCCCTTCTTTGGGGAACGGCAGATATTATAGCATTTATGCCCAAAATCTCAATGGCGAAATGAAAAATAGTTTCATTATTGCATATTATTCATATTCAATAGGCTTCCTTGACTTAGCAACACCATAACCTCCACATCTACCCCCCCCTCTATGCCTTTGCCGTTCGTTCGACTGAGTTATGCACAAACTCCCGCTTGAATACGCGGAGCGTTTCCGCAAGTTGCCGGTCGAGGAAGGTAGATGCCTTTGCGTTGATCTGGTTCGGGATTCCATAGTATGCACCAGCGACCGAACCAGCGATCGCCGCAATCGTGTCGGAATCGCCGCCGATGGAGATTGCGTTGCGTATGGCATCCTCGAACGAATCAGATTCAAAGAATGCTTCCAGGGCTTGAGGAACGGAGCCTTGACAGGAAACATCAAACCCATAACCGGGACGGATATCGTCAAGCGTGAAGTCAATCGGATAGTAATCGCGCAAGATTGTCGCGCGTATCTCATCCTTCGACTTACCAGTACGCGCAAGGAACGTGGCGACGGATGTCGCCTCCGCCCCCTTGATGCCTTCCGGGTGATTATGCGAAACCTGGGTGACGGCTCGGGACATTGCCTTTACTTCGTCGATAGTCTGCCCCGCCCAGCCACATGCGCTCACGCGCATCGCCGCACCGTTCCCCCAACTGTTGTATGGCCGAGGATTATCATCGCGCAACCACCTCTGAAACGTGCCGCCATATCCGGCATTGGGATAGCGCCGCCCAAACTTCTGCATACTCTTGATTGCCATTAATGAGAGCGCCTCATACGACTTATCGCCGCCTTTACGCCACTTGAGAATAGCCTCCGCGATGGCGACCGTCATCACCGTGTCATCGGTAAAACAACATTCGTCGACATTCTCACCACGCCCCACAAGCAGAGTGAAGTCCTTTGACTTGATGTTGCACCACTCAAAGCGGGATCCAGCGATATCCCCCACTATCGCGCCGAGAAACGACGCCTTATTCTGAATTTCCATTTTGTGTATCCTCCTAAAGGCCTGACAATCCAGTTCCGATTCCCATCAGGACGCCAGAAAGCACTTGCCCAGCAGCGTCGGGATTGCTTGCACACCCTGCGCACGCCAACAACAGAACGACAATCGTTGCAATTATGGCTTTGTCTCGTTTTCTCATGGCGTCACTCTCCCTTCATTAGTTCTTGAACTTTGGCAATATCCTCGTCGGACAAACGCTTAAACGAATGAGGAACATAATCTGACCCGAATACCGATGCTACGGTCTTATTGACAGATATAGGACGGGGATTCAGAATCTCAAACGCTACCGCCCGCGGCTCGTTCTCATAGTAGCCCGTGAGAAAAGCGTCGCGCTTCACGCCATCTGCCTTGCATGTCCGTTCCCATACCTCTTCGGGCGTACCGGTGATGATTTTGCCGACTTCAAACACGGCCAGCAGGACGGCGGGCTCATCTGAACTGCACAGCACCATTTCGCATCCCGGCTCAATCCAGTCTGGACAACGTTTGCGGTATTCGTATGTCTTCTCCCCTGACAGTATTTTGTCGCAATACTTTTGATGGATCTTCAGGAGACAGGTTGGCCTTGGTCTGTCGGCAGCTTCTTCCTTTGCGGCCTTCTTCTTCTCAAGTTCCTGCTCGGCTCTGAGTATGCCGTTTCGCTTCAGTCTAATTCTCTTCAAAGTGCCTTCCATATCAACGATACCGTCTCCAACCATCTCCTTGATGTACATCATCCAGCTTAGAATCGCATCAACTTCGTCGAAGTCTTCATAGTCACTCAGATCGACATCATCTCTCACCCAGCTGAATTTCTGGACTTCCCAAAACATCTCCGGGCAGTCGCCTGGTAGATGGCAAGCGCAGTACCAGTCTCGGCCAAACTTGATCTGCGGGAAATCGCTTCTCTTGTCATACGAAAGCAAGGCGTTCGCAAGATCGACCTTGCGATTTCGCTTTGCTGCATACGACCATAGCTTCTGCAGGAAGTCCAGCGGAGGATCAGCATGCGGCATCATCTGAATCACACGACGCATCGCAATCGGATTCTCGATGAAGTACGCGCAGATGGCCTCTTCGGCATCCGACAACGGAACTATTGCATTTCTGTCTTCCATAGGTTTGTCTCCTTTCACTTGAAAGCTTCAAGATCTTCCCATTTGATAAACACAGACGGCGTACCGTAGCATCCCGGAAGGATCGAATACGCTCCCCACGTCCACTTTACGCCCTCCTTGGACACCAGCATATACGCTTCTTCGAGGTCAAGAGGATATTTGGATCGCTCCTTCGCTTCATCATCTTCCAGCAGTTCCTTGCAAAGCCGTTTCGTGACAAACGCCGACAGCTTCTTCAGTTTTCCTACCGCAAAATAGTCCTTCAAATCCAGTTCAATGCCATCTGGCAGACTGTACACCTTTGAGCAGTATTTTGAATGGCATCCATTCCCGCCGTCATTGTCGTATCCATCGACCCAGACGCAGAGAACCGGACGCTCGTACCACTTGGGATTCTCCTTGGCCGCAAGACCAAACGGCATTTCAATATGCTGATCTACGTCATAAGACCATTGGCTGCAGCAATGCCACCCACTGTCATTCTTGGTTTCCGGCAACTCGCATTTATAGCAAGACTGCGCATACGCCTTGATCTCAGCAAGCCCCGATTCAAGCGACTTGGTTGTAACGCGTCCGTCATCTTTTGCCGGGAGCCGTCCCGTTTCATACGACAGTACTCCACAACACAATGTTGCCCAGTCGGCAGGCTGTAGGCCGAAACCTTCCAGATCCCTGTCTTCACCTTCTTTTGCCCATAATTCCTTGTTGAGTTTTTCAAGCGTCTCCTGAGTTTCGCCAAGAGCATCCTGGCTGACATACGGACATGGCATTGGCACGAGTACGAAATTCATCCAAAGGATTGCTTTCCGCACCTTTGCGAGCGCATCCTTTGTCAGTCCAGAACGCTCCTCCGGCCATTCGATGTGTACTTTTACGGACACATCAGATCCACGGCTCCCCGTATGATCCAGACCATATTTCCTGACATCCGACATCTTATGCGCCGGGCCTTTGCCCTTGAACTCATACGAGTACACAGAATACCGCCCCTTATGCCGTTCGGCAGGCTCGAAGCTCTCTGAAATTTGCTGTCCTACCTTGGCATTAGGATTGGCGTATGGGTCTTTATAGAGGTCATCTGGTCCCTCAGAATCCTGTCCATCTTGCTGGTCAACGGAATCGGAGTTTCCCGATACCTGCGCGACCGCCTCTTCCTGATCTGCGCATAGTGCCTGATCGATTTCTTCCTGCTCTCGCGAACACGCGGCACACAACAGCAGAATCGCACAGGAACAAACCATGCCAATGTGAACCTTTAACATTGTCTTTCCACTCATAGCTTACCTCCGTATCTATTTGAGATCAATCTTCTTCCAGAAGCTTTTTGGCGAACGCCTCGACCTCATCGACGAGCTCCTTTTCCTTGCGCCTCAATCTTGCCTTCTCCCTTTTGATGCCTTTTTCAAGCTCAAGGGCAGCGCCGGCATGCCCTTGGTTGGCAGCCTTCCAATACCATTCCTCGGCAATCTTCTTGTTCTTCTCCACGCCCCTGCCTTTTGCATACATCTGCCCAATGATGAATTGCGCCTCCGCATCCCCCGTCGGATTTTCGGCACTAAGCAGCGACATCGCCTCTTTGTAGAGACCTTGACTATATGCAGTCTTGCCTAGGCGAAGGTACTCCTGCTTCTCCGAGTAGAAGACCTTCGCAAACTTGATCAGCTGGCGTTCGGTCATGCACAGTATGTTGCGCGACTCGTACATGGTCTTGTCAATCCGCCGGCCACGATTAACGATGAATATCATGACATTTTCGGAATGCGGCTCTTCCTTGACAAGGGACTCCTTTGCCTTTTCCAAATTGAGCGCCGCCGCATCCACATCGGTTTCCGAGTCAATCTGCCATATCAGCATGCACCCCGTGTCAGTGCCAACGGCAAACTGCGCAAAACCGTCGCCAAGTTTGCAATGCGGGAACAGCCCGATGCCGGGCATGTTCTTTTTTATCGCCTCGAACCAGCCAGGCTGATCAGACGACGGATTCTCTTCTGGGACCAGATCATGCTTTTGATCTTTCATTATTTTGCCTCCTTGTGTATTCACATCGTTTCTTACAGTTTCCTTTCGTCGCATATCACCTCCCACGCGGCGTTGATGCGACTCATCATTTCACATGCCTCGGACACCTGCCGATCAGAGTATCCCCGCGCCCGCAGCATGTCGGGGTGGTGGCGTTTCGCCGCCTCTCGATAAGCGCGGCGCAAGACGTCGTTTGGATCGGAACTACGGCAACCAAGAAGCTCGTATGCCTCCTGCAGCGCGGTCTTTGGCGGTGGCGGCGGCTGTCGGCGCTGCTCCGACCGCGCTCCTTGCTCTGACTTTTTCTGCCGCTGCGAGGACTTGCGCCTCTTGCGCGATCCACCATCCCGGCGCGACTCGTCATCCTCAACCTCGCGGAACGTCGCGCTGCGTCGGCGGTAGAAGATCACAAAGTAGTTTGGCGGAAGTCCAAGCGGGACGCACAGGTCGCGCAGCGCGTTCTTGTGCGACGGCTTAAGTACGCCCTTGGCGCAGGCTATGTCCCAAAGAAGTTCATAAAGCGCAAGGCAATCCTCCGGATTGGCCCACTCTCTCTCGAACTCGGCGGCAAGGTCACGAAGCGGCGTCCGCCCGTTCTTCGCGGAATTAAACACGGAAGCGCAGAACTTGCGCCGAGCCGTCGCGCGCGGAAAGCGCGCGAACGCGCCCTCCGCCGCATGCGCCTCCCAGGCATCGACCTTGCCGTCGATCTTTGCCATCTTTGCCAGGATACCGAAGAGCCGACGAAGAAACATATCTTCCCGGTGCTTGATACGCTTGCCAATGCTGTTGTTCTTCACAATGCCTCCCTCCCAGCGACATCACTGCTTTGTCTTGCCATAACCCATTTTTCTGACTACCTCGGCGAAAGCCATAGCCGGCCTTCCACCGCCCTGGTGGATGTACGGGACGCCATCGACGCGTTTCGTCTCGTAGCAGACGACAAGCACATACTTGGGCGCGTCGGCGGGAAAGAATCCGGCGAAGCTTGCTGTGTATCTGTCAAAGTAGTACTCATAGGAGTCAGGCTTCATCCTTTGCGCCGTTGACGTCTTGCCCGCAATCCTCACCCCCTCGACCGCCGCACGACGCCCTGTCGCGCGCGGCGGTACAAGGCTCTTCGCGATGTCTGGCGGATCTTCGTCATGGAGTCCGTCAACGCCCTTGAGATCGTCTGCCCTGACCGCTCCTTCGAGAATTCCGCACGCGCTGTCCGCAGCCGCGCGTGAAACAGCCCGCACCTTGTTCGTTGAGGCGACGTACTCGTACAGCGTCTCGCCGGATGCGTTTGCAATCCGCTTGACGGCATACGGATCGACCCGCTCGCCGTGATTTGCGAGAGTCGCGTATGCGCGGGCTATCTGAATCGCGGTGACTTCCAATCCCTGTCCGATGGGAATTCTCGTCCACTGTAGCCTACTGCACCTCTCGGGCGGCAACAAGCGTCCGGCGGACTCGCCAGCGAATCCGATCCCGGTTCTTGTGCCGATCCCGAACTTGCTCAAGACATCATACTCCCTATCTCGCCCAACGAGTATCCCGAGTTTCGACAGTACGACATTGGACGAGAATGCGAGGGCGTTGGACACAGTGAGGGTAGATTCCCAAATGTGACCGCCGTCCCCAGGAAGCCTGTATTGATAGTAGAACGCCTCCGAGGCATCAGTGAAGAGCTCGCTGTCCGGCGTGGCAATCCCCGCGTCCAAGGCGGCGGCAACGGTCAGAGTCGAGATCAAGTGCCCAGGCGTGAACATCTTTGTCATGGCGAATGGACGCGGGGCATCGGCAGCACCGCCGCAAACGGCAAGTGCCAAGACTGCGCCGTCGTTGGCCGATATGAGGACAGCCCACCCGATTCCGTTGTCGTTGGTGTCGGCATGACGGGAAAGTACGTCCGACACGATGCGTTGCAGCGTCGGATCAATCGTCAATTCCGCTACGCATCCGCCGCCAGCACTCACGATGCGCTGCGCACCCTCCGCAAGGTTTGATAACGCGGCCTCCTTCAGAGCCGGAACGTCTATCGCGGAAACGGAGGCTTGCGGAGACACCCCGTCACGAGCGGCGTTGAATCCGCATCCTGCGACAGCCATGCCGCCAAAGCCGACCGCCAGAACAAGGTTTCGGACTATTGTCTCTTTGCCAATTCTAGTTTCATGCACCATGATACACTCCTTTCATTTTGGACACCCAAGCCGAGAAACATGATCCTCAAGCCATATCGGCACGTCTGCATTCGCGGCGAGAAGCGAATCCCTGTAGCCGAGATAGTCAAACGAGAGCTTACGGAGTTCTACGTCAATTGCACCGTCTTCTTTCGCATCCACCAGAGCATACGAGGCGAACGGCACGCTTCTCGGGCACCCGACCGTCCCGACATTGATCACATACTTGTCGGAAGCGCCAATGCTTATCTTATCATCTTCTACCATCACTATAGTTCCGTCATCATTCTGCCGCCAGAGTGCAGGCTCATGAGTGTGGCCGACGAACACGATGTTCACTCCAGTGCCATCAACGGCAGACAACACATGCTTTACATCCTCCGGGCGGAACACATATCCGAATACAGCATTTAGTGCGTCGCCGTCACGATGCACATTCCCATGCACAAAGATGAGCGAGCCTTCCCGTATCAAAGATGGATGCTTCGCAAGCCATGCAAGGTTCTCGTGCCCGAGCATGCATCGTTGCGCGGCAATAGACTTCTGCGCACGTCGCGAAAACGAATCCATAGACATCTCACGCAACAGCGCCGCGTCGTGGTTGCCGACCACAACGCGATTTCCGAACACCTCTCGCGAAAGAGTTATCGTCTCGTCCGGGGACGGTCCGTAGCCGACAATGTCGCCAAGGCAGACGAAGGTCTCGGCGCCGCATGTTCTTGCGTCGTCAACCGCTTTTGCCAACGCGTCCGGGTTGGCGTGTACATCAGACATAACTGCATATTTCATAGTTGTACCTCGTTTCCTTGAAACGGCACTATTATACAATATGAAAAGCCTTACAACAATGTGTCACGGGCTTGCACTTTCATACACACTTTGCCTTGTCGGAAAGCCTTTTTGCCGTGCATGACCATGCAGGTTTTCGCATTATTGCCTTTATAAAAATCTCGTGCGATAATATTCGCGTGAAGCCCAGAAAGGAGCAAGCATGAAAAAGAATATCGCACTAACAGCTGTCACGCTCGCGCTTGCCGGACTATGTTGCGCAATCAGTCTAATCACTGTGCGCACCGCAGCACCTGCTTTGCTGACGAGTCATATCATTGCAGTGGCTGTTGGCGTAGTACTGCTTACCGTCATTGTCACAATAGGCCCTACCCGGCTCTCGTTGGCGGGGCTCATGATATCGCTTTGTGTCGTCGGACTTTGCCTCTGCTGTTTCATCGAGGAGTCCGATTACGGATTGCATCATAATCTTGTAATGTTCGGCAGGGAGGCACTGTCCCCTGCCTTCTTCCTCTCACCGGCACTCATTCTTCTATACGCATGGGCGAGACGAAACCATCGCGGCACGCTGTTCTTTGCGGAAGCCACGATTACAGTGCTGTTGCTGGCGGCGTTGATGCCGAGACTATCCGAGGCGACAATCATACTTTTCCTCGCCGCCGCACTGTATGGTATTGTTGTCCGAATTCACCATCACAAGGGCATCCGTTGCTTGATAGCCGCCGCAATCACATTCTCGCCGCTTATGGCTCGCGAGGTTCAGATGCAAATGTCAGGGCGCAGTTGGTTCGGCCCCGGCTCACTTATTACCGACTACACCGACTTTTCGTGGTATATGGTTGCCAATTCTCCCTGGATCAAGACATCCGAACTTTCACGGACGCCCCCTCCAATTGGCTGCATTGACAGCAATGTCCTCGGTTACGCTTCATATCACTGCGGAAACTGGACACTCGTTGCTCTCGCCGTTGCATTTGCGTTTCTATCTGTCTGTCTTGTAATCATTGCCCGCCGTGCGCGCACGTCCACGCAAAAGATTCTCGCCATCAGTGGGGCGATTGCCCTTATAGCGCAAACTGTACTGGGCATCCTTCACTTCTTTTTCCTTATCCCGCGCCACGCAAGCTTTGTGCCTTTCGTGTCCACCGGCAAATGCTACACAGTAGCTTGTTTCGCCCTGTTAGGTCTTGTCGTCGCATCCTTGCGCAAAGATTCAGCAGCCACGGAAGAAGTCAAGAATATACACAGAATAGACATTTGCGTATGCGGTGCCATTCTCGGAGCAATCGCCACTGTAGGTGCAATGCTGCTCATGCACAAAGAGTCACTCCCAGAGACGAAGATTGCCCGCATGATGCCAGAGGGTGAACAGGGACACTTCTTCAATGTCATGAACGGCATATTGACAAACGACACCGCAATCGTCCCCATGAAGCGGGTTACCGGCATTGGCGAACCATCAATTGTCGTTGCACTGGTCGCATTTCGGAATGGCGAGCAAATCTGGAAAGAAAACATCAACCGCGAACCGCCCATAGTCACGGCGCGGTGCCGAATCCGCCCGGATGGTCGCATTGCGCTTGACTGCCGCGACCTTTACGAAGACGAGTTCACCCTTGTCTTCGACCCGCCGACCGATGGTCGACCAACTTCGGAATCATCAGCCGTCAACGAACGATGGAAAATCTCCATCGATCCGCAGGGACATCTTGGATGCACCAACCTCTGGACTGACGCTCGTGTCACACAAGCCATCTCAAAAAAACTGAATCTCGACTACAGTTTTGTCAGCAATGCCATATCCCGCACCGATTCGCGTTACATAAGGCTCAAAATCACATCCGACTCGGACGAAATTGCATGCGCAAAACGGAATCGACGCTTTTGGCGTCTCGTTATAGAGAAAGAACCTTCGGCTGCGAAACTATGGGAAGAGAAAATACTAAAAGTCAAAACGGACAGAAAGGACAATAGCCATGAGTGAAGAACAACCACTGTATTCGGAAAGCTACTCAAAAATCCTCGCCCTCGCAGCGCACTACGCATCTGGAGCCGATGACAAGGTTCTTCGTCTCAAGCACCTTCTTGCGGCGTTTCTTGACACAGACAGCGACATATTGCGCGAGATTCTCGGCATCAAGTGCCTCATTCGCCCGGAGAACCTTTCATTTGAATCCAACGATCAGGCGGGGGAAGTACTGCTCTCCTCGCAGGTCAATCGCATCCTCTCGCTGCATGGCGGGCGGATGGATGAGGTGACGGAGTCCATTGGGCCTGTAATCGAACTCGGGCTACCGCATCTTGCTGCCGCCATGCTGATCAAGCCGCGCGGTCCCGTTCTCGAACTCCTGCAGCTCAACGCAATAGTTCCGAACAATGCGGCATTTGTCGAGGATGTCATGGCCCGTGCTCAGGAAGTCGCCAACATCGACTTCAAAAATGCCTGTGCCAAGTCGCGCTCCAATAGGATGAAGTCGCTCAAGCAGATAAAGAATGCACTTACCAAGACCTGCCACGGACAGGAGAAAGCCGTAGAGGCGCTTATCGCGCATGTGGCCTCCTCGATGACCATCCCGCCATCGGAACGCGGATTCCGTCCCATATCCACAAGCTTTCTGGGTGGGCCTGGAACCGGCAAATCAATGATGGCAACCGCATTCCGCGATGCATGGGCACGTGAATTCGGGGCAGGAAAGCCCGAAATAATCGACATGAGCCGCTATTCAGTTGATCAGCTCATAACCGAGATATGCGGCAGAGACCCCTGCTGGAAGGACGGGGGTGACGAAGGCGATGTGACCAGCCAGGCCGCAAGGTTCCCTCGCGGAGTTCTTATCTTCGAGAATATTGACAAGGCGCATCCAGGGGCGCTCGTGCCAATCGCCAATATGCTGGCGACCGGGAAACTTGTTGACGAATTCACCGAAAAAGAAGTATCATTTGCGAACAATGTCGTAATCCTGATCACCAACCAGGGTGCTTCCTACATCGAGTCCGGGAAGTTCGGCCATCTCTGCTCTCGTAACGGTGGGACGATTCCACGGGAGAAGCTCGTCGAGGGCATTACTGCAGGGCTTGAAGCCGAAATGCCGGAAAAGGCAGGAATTATTGCCGAAATCCTTAAGAAGGTGGATGTTCCGATTCTCTTCAAGAAGCACAACGTCCAATCCATGTGTGCCATCATCAGCAATGCCGTAGACCATGCGCTCGCACAGGCGAAATCGATCTTCGAGGCAGAGTTAGAGGCAGACCGCGAAAAGCTCGTCGCCTTCTTCATCGAAACGCTTCAGAGCCTAGATTCCGCACACGGCATTGCATCGGCAGTCGAATCCGTCATCATTACGCGACTTGAGAGGGAACTGCTCAATGCGCCGGATCAGCCCAATGCCGACGGTTCTCGCATATCCATTATTGTTGATGACCTTCCTACGCTTGACATCTCTGACGCCTCCGAGAGCGATGATGCGATGGCTGCGCTTGAGAAACGCACACATACCAGAATCAAGCAGGCACGGCAGCTTGAATACGACATCAAGATATCATTCTCCGACGGAAAGACAACGTTGCACATCACAAACCTCCGCCACACCGTCATGCCGTCCATCGAGGACGCCGGATGGTTCAGCGTCTGCCCGCCCAACATGAAGCCGGAAGATCTTGTCGGCATGGAAACGGCATGGACGCGCGTCCGTAAGTTCCTCGCAAGCGAACACGACCGCAAGGCCGAGGGATTCAAGCCTGACCACATCCTCCTTTACGGCCCGCCCGGAACCGGGAAAACGGCTTTCGCCAAAGCAATCGCGCACACGCTCAACCGCAGCTTCATCTGCGTTAATGCTGCGAAGTTCACAACATCCCGCAACGACAACCGTGCCGTGAAATGGATGGAGGATCTCTTCGCTACGGCGGAGAGAACTGAGTCCATAATATTCATCGACGAGTGTGACGCAATCGGCTCGCGGGAACATTCAAACGCCTCGCAAGCGCCAGTTATCAACACACTTCTCACGCTTCTCGACGGGTTCGAGGACAGTCATGTCCTCGTAATCGGTGCGACGAACCGTCCGGAAATGCTCGATCCGGCGCTGACGCGTCCTGGGCGTCTCCACACCCGCATCAAGATTGACGTCCTGCGAAAGGCCGAAGACCGCTCGAAGCTCATCGACATCTTCTGCCGCAAGGCAGAGCGCACAATGCCCCAGAATCTGAAGAATCTCATCGTTCGGGCAACCGACGGATGGGCACCCGCAAACATCCTGAGCGTCTTGAGGGAGATGTTTGATCTCGCCGGGACAGACACGCCTACGCGCCGTATGTTCGCACAGGCAAGGAACACGGAATTCGCGGGCGACGAAACGCAGCGTCCGCAGCTGACGGACGAGGAGAAGCTCCATGTTGCAATACATGAGGCCGGCCACGCGCTTGTGGCGACTCTTCTCGGACACGACTGGCTGCAAGTGACAGTCAACGGCATTGCCGACAATCTCGGATTCCTCGAAAACCTGCGCGACGGGAACGTGGGGAAGTCAATGAAGAAACTCACGGAAAAGATCGACGTTGCGCTTGCCGGCAATGCCGCCGAACGGCTTCTCGGCACGGTAACGGAGGGTAGCGACAGCGACTTCTGCAAGGCAACGGACTACGCAAAGAGAATCGTTCGCGGAGGCTTCTGCGACGACGATGAACTCGCAATGACTTCCGACTACGCCGACAGCGAGCACGACTGGGCTCGCATCCGCCCAAAGGCCAACGCAATCCTCGCAGAGAGGAAGAAGGTTGTCGCCTCTCTTCTCACGAAGAACAAGCCCGCGCTCAAATCCGTCGCCGACGAACTCGTCCAGCGTGGAACGCTTTTCAAGGAGGATGTGGTAGCCATACTTAGCCGCAAGACGAACCTAATCCCCAAGAAGAAAGGATGGCACGAGAATGAATAAGATGTGGGAACCGGAGTTCGAGGACTGGTCCGAGGACAAAGTCTCGATGTCGAATTGCGAGCTGGCGACAAGCAGCATCTCGCGAGGCGAATATGGCGTCATGATGCAAATAGGCTCCGATGAAGAGAACCTGCCCATAGATGCTGCGATATTTTGGACGGACGAGATGCACCTCTATCTCCGCTACAACTGGGAATCGTGGTACAAGGTGTCGAACGATGACCCGGACAACTGCTCCAACATCTGCAAGCGGAATTCGGCAAAACTTCTCCTGTGTACGACTACGTCCATCAAGCACCACGCGATCAAGGTCTATCATATCGACCGCCTCCCCGAGGAACTGTTCGGCAAGGAGGAAAGCGAAGCGGCTGATAGCGGCACGGCAACGCAACTTGACTTTGACCTTCCGATTCCATCTGACGAGGAGGAAGGTGACGAGGAAGCAGACAACTCTGCGGAGCTGACGGATGCCGCCTTTCTTGCGTCAGCCATCATATTCCGAGGTGGAAAGACCATAGCACATTTTGAATTCGAGCCATTCAGCGCCGACTTCTATGAACTAAACGGCCATTTCGTTGCAGCCACATACTTCGACAAGAGAGGCGACTGGATGGCCGATGAAGACTCAGAGGACGGCGACACGCCAATGTGGTTCGGCACAAAAGGAATCGCTACGTCTCCGCTTGCCATTGCAGACAAAGTCAGGACGGCAATCGCTCCAATCATCGGATCGGAGACACCGTTCCACTCCCTGATCCTGGTCAACAAAAAATGCAACATCACGAACGAGATATGCCATTCTATCAACTGGAAGGACACGGAGATTCGCCTTGTCCGCCAAGAGAGTCTCCCCGACTCGATGCTCGACACGGTCGAGGAAACGCTAAACAGATACACAGGCAACAGCCGTCCGGAATTGCTTGAATGCGAACCAAGACTTCTGGAAGCGCTAAATGCCGCGTTTGCCAAACCCGCTAAAAAGTAACACCAAATGAAAGGAAAAACACCATGAACACCACCAAAAGGAATGAAAAGGAAGAAATCCTCGAAAACCTGCCGCCACCCGAAAAGACCGCAGAACTGCTCGCCAAAGCAAACAAGGTCAGTTCATGGATGTCGGAACTGAAGCAGCGGTCACGCTTGCGGCCTTTTGTGGGGAAGAGCGAGGATGGCAAGTTTGCCATTATAATCCGCGACTACAGGATCGAGTCCCTGAACGCCGACGAATCCCTGGAATCGGCATCTGCTCAGGAGATCGTCTCGCGGCTCTGCGAAGCCCACAACGACGCGCTGGACAAGATGGAGGAGTGGACCGCCAGCCAATGCGCGGCGCTTGCCAAGGCCGCCGGGATTGCCGACGGCCTTGAACTGCCGTTCTGAGCCGATTCAAGAGCTATTTCGCCCGCCCGTCAACTATCTGGCGCGGAAGCGAACTCTTGGAATGTCCGCCAGCCGTGCGCTCCTTGCGCGGTACGCCCTTGAGCTGCTCGCGCATAAGGAGCAGCCGCCGCCCTACGTCACGCTCGTAAAACACGACCGCGCGCGCCTGAGCGATTGCTCGGACGCGTGAACGCCATTCCATCGGAGTGGTCGATACTGTTGTTCCGTCGCCCATCACGAAATCCCTTCAAAATGCGATTTCAGGAATTTGATGCGTCGCTCGGCAAGGGCAAGATCGTTGTCGGCGAAATACGCTTTCATCCGTGTGCTTGAGGAGATCGCACCAAGAATCTGCCCTGCGTCTGCCTGCCGGGCGATATAGTGGGCGACGAATACGATGAATAGCGCCCTCTCTGACTCGTCGAGAAAAGCGCCATCTACAATGTCGTCAACCACGTTCGTCTGCCGCGTATGCGTGCGTCCCGTGCGAAGGTAGCTTGCCGACGTGATGTCAAGGTGCCAGGGGAACGGGAGATCGAAATCGCGGTTAGAGGCAATGAGGATATGCGTGAAGAACGCGAAGAGGTCAGCCCTGCGCTCCCAGAGCGCGGCATGCGCCACAGCGGTATGCACCATCAAGCGGGCAAATACGGCGACCATGACGAGAATCCGCGACTCGCCGGACATGAGATCGTCGATTGTGCAGGACGGCCCCGCTGCAAGTTTCGCCTTGAGGTCATCCATGTTGTCCGGCCATAGTTCTTTCTCTTCAAACTGCTCTTTCTCGGCCTCAAGACGCGCACTCAGTCCCTTGCGCATTTCAGGTGTACACGTCCACGGAAAATTGCCAAAGGTATGCTTGTCGTGGTGATGTTCATCCATGTCACGCAGGATGTCCAGCGCCGTGTCAATCGACACGATCCAGCGATTGAGGCAGACGTCGTCTGCCGTGAAATAGAAATTCCAGAGCTTGTCTGCCGCCGCACAGACTTCCCCGAAGTCGATGCCTTTGTACGAAATGGGACTGATGGTGGAGAATGGGATGCGCTTCGGACTCTTCTTCGCGCCATTCTTCTTATGCCAGTCCTGGATCCACTTATCGCGTTGCCCCTGGATCGCCGAGTTCTTCTCGGCGGCGCATTGCGAGGAGAGGTCTATGAGATAGCGCACGATCCAGTCGTGGAACTGGGGCGTCTCATCATCCGTGAACGGCATCCTTGCCGGCAGAACGCGTACAACGCGGCGCTCGTTGCTCCAGTACGAGATACGGGACGCCGTTGCCTTGTCGTTTCCTGTCAGCACCTTGTCCATCACGGCGTACTGTAGCGTCGCCGCCCCATCAAGCATAAGCGTCATAAGCGCATCGCGCACGCCCGTCCTGCCGACCGCGCCCGGCAGTTCGGAGACGTTACCCTTGTCGAGCGCGTCGCGCACGAACTGCACAGCCGAACGCGCGTCCTTGAAGGCTTCGCGCCGCTGCTGTTCGGTGTACTTCGCGACGACTCGGTCGCGGTTGGCGTCGCAGGCGTCGTCAAGCTCGCGGAAAATCGGCATAACCGCAGCCCAGAAAGCAGGCGCATCGGCGAAACCGCACTTGTCGAGGTAGAATCGGCTTTCAACCGGGCGTTCACGGATGCTGATCTGTTTGATAAGTTCCGCTTCGGAAAGCTGCGCAAACTCGTCAGGCCGCAATGCAACCCAGTTGTAGATTGCGTCTGCCGCCGCAAGAATCTTCTTGTGAGCCGGCTGTCCCCTGAACTTGCTCTTGATCTTCAGCATGCACTGGGATACCGACTCCAGCATGACGCGGGTCGCGGCGGCATTCGTCGAATGTGCATCCGACTCCTTTAGGATCACGTCTGATAGAACCGCCATCGCAACCCACTGGCGCTCAAAGCGCATGTGCGTCCCGGACACGTTCGGGTCCATCGCGAACTCGTGTTCACGGGCGAAGGAGAGCTGCGTAAAGCGGTCGTAGTGGTAGTATTTCAGAAGCGGATTCTGCTTGCGAGGGTCGTTGTGGACGTTGGAGAACCCCGAAAGCGGCAACGTAACGTCGTCACGCTCCTCCACATACAGCCCCAGTTCGCCAGCGGCAACCGCACGGGCCGTAAGCGCCAATGCGGCAATCCGGCGGAGCGCACCTTGCTCATCCGACTTAAGCGTCTCGTAGATGCGCCGCTGCAGGAAGCGGTTCATTTCCCAATCCATCGCACCCCAGACGCCGCCACCGGCACATTCGTAGAGATACCTCTCAAACGCCAGCCGCAACCCGTGGCCGCGGTCGCGGATGTCCGGCGACGAAACGTTCCTCGCCGCCGCGAACCAGAAATCCGGCAAGAAGGCGAGCGGCTCGAAGGTGCGGGCGAACGTGGTGAATCCGTTGGGGTTCTTTTTGACTTCGCCATCATCGGAAAGCTCCGCGCGGCTCAAGATGTAGATGTCGCGGAATACTTCATACCACCGCATCAACGCAGTGGGGCGTCTGCCGGACTTTCCGCCTGTGCCAGCACAGTCAAGATATTCTTCATGCGCAACCGCATTCAGAACGTCCGCCTCCTGCGCGAGCGTCAAGCGGTCGCGAGAGGACTCAAACTTCTGGAAGAATGCCACCACTTCGTCGGGGATGCTTTCGACAATGTCCCGGAAGCTAAACCTCGGATTTCTGCTTGATTTTGGTTTCTTTTTCATGGCGGAACTCTTTTTCATGACAGAACCTAGATTTTTGGAATTGAAAGACATTAGATTTCAAGAAGGCTGGAGACGATTTCACGGAATCGGTCCCTGCCAAGTCTTGCGAGAAGATCGCAGTGTCCCGCTCCGGGCACGAGCGTAAATCCCGCCTTGTTCGGGGCAAGCTCGTAGAGCGAGCGCCCGCCCTCACACACGCACGTCTCGTCCTTGTCGCCGTGGATGACGGCTACATGGCACTTCACGTTCTTTATCATTTCGTTGCTCGGGAACGGACGATAATCCGACTGCTGGGGAATCGGCTCTCCAGGATGCCAAGCCCCCAGCGTCTGCAATCCGGAATAGAACGGAGCCAGCAACAAGACCGCCTTGGAGGCGCAGGTCTGCGCAAGCTCCAGCGCAACCGACGAGCCAAGCGAGTATCCGACAATGAGAATGTCCTCCGGCTTGTATCCAAGTTCGCCATGAACCCAATCGTAGAGCTGGTGTGCGCTGTCATAGCACCCGCGTTCCCACGGGCTTCCAAACGACAGTCCATAGCCGGTATATGCAACAAGAGCGAGATTGCAGGACGGCGGCATGAATGGCTTGAGGTTCTCGCGGGATTCAAAGATGTCCTCGTCGTTGCCGTGAAGGTAGAGGATTACTTTCCCGCCACGGAAGGTTCCATCTGTGAGCACCGCAAGCCCCATGCCGTCGCCTATGCGCACGAACCCCGGCGTCTTCTCCGTATACATGCATCGCGGCTCCCGGAAGAAGAAGTTCCTCCGACGCGACTCCTCGCCCATCTCCGGAGTGACAACCCCGACGCTGACAACATTGCTTGGCTCTTCCTTCCAGCCGAACTCGTCAACAACTTTCGCCTTAACCCTCAGCCTTACGTCTGATACATGCGCACGAGGGACGCGATGTAGCAGGATTTCATACGGAGATACCTGTTCGACCGTCATGCCGCTAATCTTAGGCAACCAAGCCGGAACATGCTCGATGACGTCAATGTCCTTTGCCGCCATACGCACAGCATACGGCTCCCAGAACTTCACGTGCATCTCGACAAGGTCTTCTTTGTTATTCTCGCCCATAACGCCTCCTATTGACACCCCTAAGTGTCCTTTGTAAATTTGCCAGCACTTCTTGCGGGATGCCGCCATTATAGCGTCGCTCCAGCGCGAGTAGAGCGCAACCAACAACCGGACCGAACCGCGAGAGCTGGATGTCTGGTTGACACACCATCTGCCCAGAATACTTCCGAACCGCCGTTTCCATTACTCCGTACTTGTCTTTGAAGATTCCCCCCGACAAGTAAAGCCGAACATTAGGAACTGTCTTCTTGCAGCATTCCCTCAACATCAAATCTGCGTAGCCTGCCCAACGTCGCGCCAATTCATCAACTATTTCTACCGCCACACCGTCTCCCAGATGTGCAGCCTTGAAGAGAATCGGCGCAAACTCCTCCGGCGCAAACGCAGTCTGTCCGCAACTCACCGATTCCAGCAATCGAGAGAACGATCTGGAATGAAAATGAGTCTGCAACAACTGCTTCAGCATTGTTGGCTTGCCAAATTCATTGTGCGCGTCCAACGATGCATCCAAGATTCTTCGTCCAATGCCATAGCCTCCATGATCGCTTGGACTTATTCTGCACCCGAGCGATTGACACGGATGCCCCGCCATTTTCAGCGCCACATTCAGGCCAGAACCAGCACATATAACTACGCACACGGCATGATCAGGCATCGTCAAATCCGAACCTCGCAATGCGGCCACGCTATCTCCGACAACACGAACACGCGCAAGATGTAATTGCTCCTTTCCATCTCGAACGGCAATTCGACGGTCTCTTTCCGTGTTTATCCCATTCAGCGAAATAATGGTTTCGTCAAATCCCAGTAGACCATCTTCCTTGAAAACTTGATCGCACAATCGCCAGAGCCGCTGATGCCATTTCAGCCTCCGACGCTCGCCAGTCTTGAAAAGTTTTCGGTCATCTGCTCGATACACTACTTCGCCACGCTCGTCAAAAATGAGCATTTCCGTCTTGGTCCCACCATGATCAATCGCAATATACCGACTCATGTCAACCTCCTGCGACGTCTGCGAACATTCAAGAGATGTCGATAAACGAAATATGCCATCTGCCTCGTCTGAAGTTTCAACATCAGCCACGAAAGCAGGCGCGAGGCCATGTTGCGCCGCGAGTTCTCCACCAACACAACACGATAAGCGTGTTTCCAGCTCTGCCACATCTCATCGTCGATCTCGTCTGGACGATAGCAACCAAAAGCATGGCAATAGACACGCCATGCGCAATCGGAATAAAGCTCTTTTTTGATGGAAGACTCCAGCTCAGCTTTGTCAACAAGTCCCAAGAACCGCTCGACTTGGCGCATATAGCAAACAAACCGGCTAGGCGTCTTTGACGAAGTAAGCGATCCGGGCGTCTGCATGTAAATGTACAAAGGCTTCGGAACGTAAAGGCCACGGTGCGACCGTAGGGTGACCGCCCATGTGAACAACGCATCTTCCCCGTACTCGAAGGTCTCATCGAACCGAATATCGCCGATTGCGGCACGAGAAAAGACGGCATTCCATACACTCCCCATTGACAAGCAGAACCTCAAATTG
>ODAI012338716.1_pt1 | contig 22855 bp, 19 predicted proteins | sample 1539321 | NCBI WGS metagenome assembly ODAI01 (sample SAMN02144231, study PRJEB22623) | gut metagenome | biome: sheep rumen | host: Ovis aries | place: New Zealand | reverse complement strand
CTAACGGGGAGAAAATAGAAAGCATGAAGATTTTTGTTGATACATGCAGCATTGAAATCTTCATCAATGACGGTCTGTATACCTTTACTACAAAGTACTTTAAGGCGAAGGACGTTGAGAATACACTTTCTATAGATGGAAGAATTGATAATATAGATGTCTATAGTCTTAAGTCGTTTAATGTAGTTTCTAAGTAATGGATTAGGATGACTAGTGTTTGAGATGGGAATATTTTCCCATCTCTTTTTTTGCTGTATAATAGAGAAAAGTATTAACATGGAGGTCCTATAAATGATGGATTTAGGAAAACTAATTGAAGATTGGGTAGCATTGATGGAGGCCAAGTCTGATTTCGTTGAAGGTGAAGATGAGATTCACATGGAAGAGTATCTTGACTGTATCAAGGAAACTTATGATGCAATTACAATGGTATATGACGAGATTAGCAACAACTCTAAGCTTTCGCCAGATTTGCTGATGACATATTTTAATCTAATCGAATTAATAAGTATGTATGCTGCGCCTGTTTATATGGATGAATCAGAAAACCATACATTCGCAGTTTCAAGAATTCTTGCAGAGGAATTAGCGGCAGTTGCAGCCAACTATATCTACGCAAAGGAAGATGAGGATGAACCTTTTGAGGAAGGCGTATTATCTTCAGTTGCAGGATTTGAATACGAAATTGAAAGAGTCCTTTACTATGATGTAAATAAAAGAGACTTAAGTGACTTCCAGGAGTTGGCTGAGGCTATTGGGTTTTAACGAAAAAATATAAAGAAAAGCTGAGGGGATATATATGAGAACCATAGACAATAGTGTTTTTATAGCGCCAGGTGCGCAGGTCATTGGAGATGTGACCATAGGTGAAAACTGCGGAATTTGGTACAACGCGGTGGTAAGAGGTGATTCCCAGAAAATCACTATCGGAAAAAATACAAACGTGCAGGATTTGGCGTGTTTGCATGTAGACAAGAGCTTTACACTTTCAGTAGGTGATAATGTTACCATTGGCCACACTGCAATAGTTCATGGGTGCATAGTAGGTGATAATGTGCTCATCGGTATGGGCGCTATAGTTATGAATGGAGCTAGGATAGGAAATAACTGCATCATAGGCGCTGGCGCTCTTGTTACAGAAAATATGGAAATCCCTGATGGCTCCCTGGCATTCGGAAGTCCAGCAAAGGTAATTCGAAAGCTAACAGAAGCAGAAAAACAGGGCATTATCGAAAATGCTGAGCTTTATGTAAAGCATGCCAAGGACAATCTGCATATTGAACAGTAAAGGAAATTTCTGGAGAGATTTTGTAGATGATTATTGATGACAAAAGTATTTTTCTATACGGGGAAACTAATGAGGGTGCACCCCTAGTCATAGTTAACACCTTTGATGGTGACGAGCATGAGTTAAACGAGCTATTGGCAGGGATGGTTGATATTCCCTATACATTGGCTGTTATTAGCGATGTAAACTGGAATGATGAGATGACTCCATGGGACTGTCAGCCTCTGTTTAAAGGGGACAAGCCATGCACTGGTGGTGCTGATGATTACATAAAAAAGCTGGAGGATGATATCGTTCCAGCTATTATAGAAAAGCTAAAGGCAAAGCCTGCATACATCACTATTGCCGGCTATTCTTTAGGCGGATTGTTTGCAATTTATAGCTTGTATCACACCAGCATTATCACATGCGCTGTCAGTGCCTCAGGTTCCATGTGGTTCCCAGATTTTATTGACTACGCTACCAATTATAATATGGCGGTGATGCCAAAGCGCGTCTATTTTTCTGTAGGTGACAAGGAAGCCCAAACTAAGAATGCTATCTTTAAAACAGTAGAAGATAATACGCGATTACTCTGTAAACATTTCGCTAAGCTTGGCATTGAAGACACCTTTGAATTGAATGAAGGCAATCACTTCAAGGACGCCGATTTGCGTTTAGCCAAAGGAATTGCGTGGGTATTGCAGGCTGATATATACTAAAACGCAGTTTTAATAAATCAATTTTAAAATAGGAAATAATATGAACGTACTAATTGCAGAGGATGAGGTTCAGTATGCTAACACTCTAAAACAGTATTTAGAGCGTTTTTGTACTGAGAATAATCTGACTTGTAACATAGAAATATATAATAATGGAGCTGATTTAGTTGAGCACTATGTTCCAAAGTGGGACATAGTGTTTTTGGATATTGATATGCCTGGTATGAATGGTATTTCAGTTGCCAAAAGCATCCGCGAAACAGATACGACTGTTGGGATAATGTTCGTAACAAATCTTGCTCAATACGCTATTAAGGGGTATGAGGTACAGGCTTTGGATTATATTTTAAAGCCTGTCTCTTATTATGCCATCTCTATGAAGTTAAAAAGAATAATAGGTATGCTTACAAACAATAACAGTAAATCTATCTTGTTAAATAAGGATGGGGATGTTTACAAGATGAATATTAATGACATTTATTATGTAGAGGTTGTAAATCATTCCATTATTTATCACACGACGGATGGGCTCATCAAATACACCGGCAATAATTCTCTTACAAAGATTTCAAAGGAATTGGAGAATTATGGTTTTGTTAGATGCCATAATAGTTATTTGATTAATTTAAGGCACGTCAATGGATTGATTGAAGATAATGTTCAGGTTGCCGGAGAGCGTATTCCTGTTAGTAGAAACAAGAAAAAAGATTTAATGGAAGCATTACTTGCTATGGTTAAGAAAGGTTAATTATGAGTTATTATATATATTCTTTTTTGTCTCCGCATTTTACGTTAACTCTTATGCTGGCAGTCATCATTACCAGTTATTCCCTAGAAAAGAAAAATAATTGGTTAATCAAAACAGTTACTGCTATCGTATTTACGATATTACTTGGTGGCATTTTGGAGTATCATAAATTGTTTTCTCAGGCAGATAACATTGGGCGGATTGTATTGGTATATTCTATTCCGTTACTGCTTGCCTATTTATATCTATGTATTTCTGTTGTAGGAAGACCGGAAGAAAAGCTTTATGCACTGAGCTTAGCCTATCTTACACAGCATCTAGGGAACAGTGCAGAAATCATGATATGTGGCTACGATTCAATGGGCGAGATGCATTCAATACAGGATTTTATTTTCCGATGGTTAACGGTAATTGTTGTATTTGTCAGTGGGTATTTATTTATCACTAAAAAGCTACCAATAGATGGTCATTACAGAGTAACGGTAAGAAATGCGATACTTACATTCCTTCTGGTTATGATTTTAGCAATGGGTTTAAATATTATTTATAAGTTCACAGCATACATAAGCGCATTTTCATACAATATTGGAATAGTTTACGATATCTTTAGTTGTCTGTTCCTGCTGATGATACAAGTTGAGCAGAAGAAAGAGATAATACTTTGGGCTCAGGTAGAAATAGAAGAGAATCTTCGTCTTAAGAATATCGAACAGTTCGAAAAGGCGAAATCTAATGTAGAGATAATCAATCAAAAGTGTCATGATATAAAGCACAACATTGCGGCTCTACGAATGGAGAAGGACCCTAAGGTACTAGAGCAAGGGCTACAAGAAATGGAACAGGCAGTTTTGAATTATGATGCCTTGGCGGAAACTGGTAACGAGGTTTTAGATATATTGCTATCAGAAAAAGGCCTTATCTGCGAGCAAAAGGGCATTCAATGGACATGCATGGCTAATGGAAAGCTGCTTGATTTCATGGCAACAGTAGATATTTATACCATGCTTGGAAATGCTTTAGACAATGCTATCGAAAGTGCTATCGAGGTGGATGATGCTGGCAAACGTATCGTTTCGGTCACGCTTACAGAATCAATGGGAATGGCATTGGTTCAGATAGAAAACTATTTCAATGGACCACTTAAAATCGAAAATAAAAGCATCATGACAACAAAGGATGATAAGAATTTTCATGGCTACGGAATAAAGAGTATAAAAACCATTGTGAAGCGATACAACGGAGTTTTGGACATATCTGCAGAGGATGGCCTATTTATACTTAGCATTATGATTCCATTGCAATCTACCAAATACGAAGTGTAAATTACCAATTACGAATTATTAGAAATCATGGTCACTTAAATCTTTAAAATCTGAAATACGTGATAGATATCTATCAAATATTTTAGAATGGAGAAGGTTTTATGGAAAAGAAAGCACATCCAATCAGAAGAAGAGTGACCATGGTTTTATCATCACTTCTTCTTGTGGTAGCGGTAGTTTTATCTACCTTGGGAGTTGCTTATGCAAGCACTCTCGACAATTATTTTACACGTCGTAATATCGATGTGACAGAAGAGCATAAAAAAGATATTTATGCAAAAAATACTGAGTTGGCAAAAGAGATTGAGGGCGAAGGTCTTGTTCTTTTACAGAACAATGATAATACATTACCTCTTTCTAAAAATGTGAAGAAGGTCAATGTGTTTGGCTGGGCTTCAACTCAGTGGCTTGGCGGAGGTTCAGGTTCGGGTCAGTGTATCGGTGTTAATACTGACTTACTTGGAGCTTTAAAAAACTACGGAATATCATATAACGAAAGCCTTACAAATATGTATAAGGACTTTCAGTCTGAGCGTGAATTCGCTGATACACTTCACAGTGCACCAGAGGAATCATGCATTCTATATGAGCCGTCTATCAATGATTCATCTTTATATACAAAAGATATTCTTGATAAGGCATTAGATTATTCTAATACAGCACTTGTTGTTTTCGGAAGACTTTCCGGAGAAAGCAACGACTGCACACGTACCCAGTTTAAGAGAACAACTAAAAATGGAAAAATAGTAGAGGACAAAGAGCGCACATATCTTGACCTTTCGAAGGAAGAAGAAGACTTACTTAATTATGTTGCTGCAAATTATGAGAATGTAATTGTTCTTCTTAACACAGGAAATGTTATGGCTTTAGCTCCTATTGAAGCAATAGAAGGTGTTGATTCTTGTATGATGGTTGGCCTTACAGGAACAAATGCGGCTAATGCAATTCCAGAGGCAATTTGGGGAGACATCAATCCATCAGGAAAGACTGCTGATACATGGGCATACGATTTCTCAACTGCAGCAAGTTACGCAAATACAAGTGGCGATGGCGTTGGCTTCTATTCAAATGCAAAGGGCTTGTATCCAAACATTGGAATTACTAATGGAAATATGAGTAAGCCATACGAATATAAAGAAGTACCTTACGTAGATTATGCCGAAGGAATCTACATTGGTTACAAGTGGTATGAGACAGCAGATGCGGAAGGATTTTTTGCAGATGTTGTAAATGATTATGGCGAAGGCTATGAAGGAGTAGTTCAGTATCCATTTGGATATGGTCTTTCTTACACATCATTTGAACAGGAAATTGTAGACCATTCTACAGAGTTAAAATCTGATGGAACAGTATCTGTTAAGGTAAAGGTTACTAATATAGGAAAGGTTCCAGGAAAAGATGTAGTAGAGCTTTACTACACTGCCCCTTATGTAATAGGCGAGATTGAAAAGAGTGCTGTTGAGTTGGGAGATTTTGGTAAAACAGATATCATTGAGCCGGGTGAAAGCCAGGAAATCGAACTATCCTTTGATGTAGAGGATATGGCTAGCTATGATTGCTATGATGCAAACAAAAATGGATTCAATGGATATGAACTTGATGGTGGAGATTATATTTTCTCTATCAGAAGTGATTCTCATAACGTCATTGATGAGTTTAGTCTGAATCTTGCAGACAACGTGAAATATGAAACTGATTCAAAGACAGGTTTAACAGTATCAAATAAATTTACTGGCGAGGACGCTGTTGATGGTGTTTCAGTGGATGGTTCTGATGCTGACCAGAACATTACTTATTTAACAAGAGCAGATTTTGCTGGCACATTCCCAACTGAACACGTTGATGGACGCAAGCTTGGGGACAAGGCCATTATATACAATCTTTACGATGAAGATTTGGCAAATGCTTGGATAGATGAAAGCGCACCAGAGGTTAAAACTGGTAAAGATAACAATCTCAAAATTGAGAAAAATGGAAAACTTACAAAGCTAGGTAAAGAGCTTGGGGAAAATTATGATTCTGAAAAATGGGATGATCTTCTTGACCAGATGACCATAGAGGAAATGATGGACTTAACATTACATGGCTATTGCCACACAGCAGCAGTTAAATCTATCGGAAAGCCATCAACAATTGATGCAGATGGTCCTGCACAGTATGGTAGCTTCGGCTTGCTTTTATTTGGATTGTTAGATGTAACATCTTATGAAGATACATGCTTCCCTAACGAGGGCGTAGTTGCTCAGACATGGAATCGTGATTTGGCTGAAAAGATGGGTTATGCCGCTGGTGAAGAGGCTGGACTTATTGGAGCAACAGGCTGGTATGCTCCTGCAACAAATATGCATCGTTCACCATTCAACGGAAGAAATTACGAGTACTATTCTGAGGATAGTGTACTTTCAGGACAGATGTGCGGTAACACAATCAAGGGCGCAAAGAACGCTGGTGTCTTCTGCTTTGTAAAGCATATGGTGTGTAATGATGGCGAATCTGGAATCTTTAGAGATAGTGTATATCTTTGGATGACAGAGCAGGCTCTTCGTGAAACGTATTTAAAGCCATTTAGAACAATCGTAGAAGATTATGATGCAACTGGTATCATGAGTAGCTACAACCGTATCGGTGCAGTATGGACAGGCGGAAGTAAGGCTCTTCTCACAAGTGTTCTTAGAGACGAATGGGGCTTTAAGGGAGCTGTAATTACTGACTATAGCGATCACCATGAATATATGAACGGTGACCAGATGATAAGAGCTGGCGGTGACCTTTGGATGGACGGCTTCGACGGCACATCAACATTAAATTATGAAAAAGATTCAAATAGTATTAGAAATGCATTAAGAAGCTCTTCAAAGAATATTATCTACATGTATCTTAATGCACGTACTACTAACCTTGAATTTGCAGGTGATGACACATCACTTGTGAAGCCAACAATTAAGGTATCCTTCCCAATTTGGAAAGTCCTTATTGTAGCTGTAGATGTAGTTGCTTTAATACTTTTTGCACTTGCTCTAAGAGCAATTTTAAAGGATAGAAAGCTTAGAGCAAACAATTAATTAAATAGACGTTCTCAATAATATTGTTAACATTCTCTTAAATAGAGCGGATGGGTTTAATATGAACCCATCCGCTTTATGCATGCCTAGAGGCAGATTACACATGATACAAAATTCTTTTCGCATAAGAATTTCTGTACTCAGTTGGAGTGAAGCCAGTGGCTTTTTTAAAGGTGCGGGAGAAATTGTGCACGTCTGAGAAGCCTACCGATGTGGCAATTTCTGTGATACTGCGGTCACTATCGGTTAGATAGAAGGCAGCGGTATCCATCTTTTGTGAGATAATAAATTGCTTCAAGGACAGGCCTAAAACATCGCTGAATACTCTTGATAAATATTTAGGGCTATAGCCGAAATAATCCGCAATATCATTGATGGTGAAGTTGTTGGATATATTTCGTTTAACATAGTCAACAATATCTGAATAAATCTGCTTGTTGTTTAGCAGGTTTTCATTCTTTGGAAGCTCTGTATTAATCTGACCGTAAAGCTCTGTAATAATAGCAGTTAATGATGCGTTTAAGGTTAAATCAGGATAATTGTCTCTGTCCAAATCCTGAAGTCGTTTCATCTGAATAATCAGTCTTTCAACTCGTGGCACAGCAGCGTTTTGTGGTATCAAAAAGCATTTGGCTCTTTGGTAGGATGGCGCTTCCACAGTGGATATTTGGGCTGGGAAAGAAAATAAATCAGCTGTAAAATGAATCCAATAAAAACAGCAGTAGGATTTTTTAATACCCTCCCTTATAGAATCACTTGGTGGAAGAAATAGGTATTCTCCCTTCTCAACCTTAAAATCTTCGTTCATATATCTCAAATAAAGTGTACCCTCAGTTACAACTATAAATTCATAATCGAACTGCAATGGCATACTCTCATGTTTCCATTCGTCTGATAAAGCTTCAAATTTTCCACTTCGAAGATAATTAAAGATATGGTTGCTTGGAAAAACCATCAACTTATCAACTTTTTTTCTATTCACTTAATGTAAAACCCCCTAGAAAAATATCACGAAATGACACCTAATGTGAAAAAGTGACACTTGATTCACAAAAAGGACACATTTTTCTTTTGAATATAAAGAATAATACCACGTTTTGCCAACAAATTAAATATCTGTGGATTTTACACATAATATTAATTTTCGTACATTTAGATAAAATTCGTTTAATGTTAGACTTTTTTGGTGCAAAATGCACATTATTGTCAAAGGATAATAGAAAGACGAGGATAATTAATAATGAACAAAAACTTGAAACCTATAAGTTTGGCTTCTTGCAAGGTGACTGATAGCTACTATGATGAAGCTCTCCATTTGCAGGTGAAGAACATGCTAGCATTAGACCCAGACAGACTTTTAGCTGGATTTAGGGAGACGGCGGGAATAATAGCTGGTATGGATGAGAAAAGCCTCACTACATTCATGAATGGAAAGGAACGTTATGGCGGAGGCTGGGAAAATGGTCTTATAGGTGGACATACTCTAGGTCATTACGTAAAAGCGTTAGCACAGGCGGTAGTTAATCCAGGCTTAGATTCAAAGGAACAAAAGGCTGTAAAGGAAAGATTGGATTACATGATAAATGCTCTGGCAGAGTGCCAGAAAAAAACTGTAGGTAGTGCCTATGAAGGCTATTTATTTGGTGCAACTTTACCTACTCAGGAGTACGTGGATAACCCTGTATTACAGTTTGATTATGTGGAAAAGGGCATGTCAGATCCTTTCAAGCAGGCATGGGTGCCTTGGTATACAATGCATAAAATCCTTAGTGGTTTAAATGCAGCATATCTTTATGCGGGAAATGAAAAGGCATTACAGGTAGCCAACAAGCTGGGGATTTGGATTGCAAACAGATGCGAAGGCTGGACTGAGGAGCAGCATGAAAATGTGCTTTCTATAGAATATGGCGGAATGAATGATTGCCTATACGAATTATACGAAATCAATAGAAGCATTGCAGATAATGGCTTGGTCTATGGAGATTTTGAAAGATTTAAAAACGCTGCACATTCTTTTGATGAGGTCGCTCTTTTCAAGAAAATATCAGCAGGCGGAAAGGATATCTTAAACGATATTCATGCTAACACCACAATACCAAAATTTATTGGTGCGCTAGCTAGATATGAGGTGGATAATTCAGCTACAGATTATCTTAAATATGCCAAAGATTTCTTTGATATGGTAATTGGTAAGCATACATATATCACTGGTGGAAACAGTGAGAATGAGCATTTTGGCAGAGATAATATCTTAAATGCTGAACGAACAAACACAAATAACGAGACCTGTAACACATACAATATGATAAAGATGGCAAGAAGACTTTATGCAGTTACAGGGGACAAGAAATATCTGGATTATTGTGAGCAGACAATGATAAATGCAATAATGGCATCACAGAATCATACAACTGGCTTCACTACATATTTCCAGCCAATGGGCACAGGCTTCCAGAAGGTGTTCAACACATTAGACGGAAACTTCTGGTGCTGTACAGGAACCGGCTACGAGAACTTTACAAAGCTTCAGGATGGAATCTATTTTGAGGAGGATGATAGGTTAGTAGTAGCAATGTATTTAGCTTCAGTTTATAAGGCTGATGGCTATACATTAACACAGGATTGCGACTTCACTAAATCTGATGAAGTGAAAATAAGAGTAGATGTTAAGGAAGCATCAGCAATTGTTGATTTGTATCTACGTATTCCTCACTGGATTCAGGGCAAGCCAGAAGTTAAGGTAGGTCATTCAGTAGTGGAGCCTAAGGAAGAAAATGGTTTCTTTGTAATATCAAAGGAGCTTATCCCAACTGGCGGAGATATAACAGTTAGATGGCCTATGGGTATATCTTGCCATAACCTAGCTGACAGCGAGGACACATACGCATTCTGCTATGGACCTTATGTACTTTCAGCCAAGCTTGGAACAAAGCATATCAAGATTAAGCCACATGGCATTGACGTTGTAGTGGCAGCTGAAAAATCTGTAGATTCAGATGATGTTGTTATCACTGCTGAAGCAACAGTTGATGATTTTATGAAAAACATTAGCAAGTATCTTGTAAAGCAGGATGGCAGCATGGATTTTGAATTAACAGGTACAAACAAAAAGCTGATTTTCACTACTCACTACAATCAATATAAGGAAAGCTACGGTATTTATTGGAATTATAGTGTATAAGAAAAGAGAGAGGGATTATGCAATTTTTTTCGACAGATAAGGAATCACTGATTTTTAGATGTAATGGCGAAACACTGAAAATTGAACCATGGGGAAAGGATAGCCTTAGAGTAAGGTCCGTAATGGTAGGCGATATTGTAGATTATAGCGCTGCATTGCTTGAACCGGAAATGTCTGAACATAAGGTAAAGGTTTCTATCCAAGAAGCCGATGAAGGCAGAAATGCAAAAATCGTAAACGGCAACATTACTGCCGAATGCTTCGTTCAACCATGGGGAGATTTGCTTCGCATTTCTTTTAAAGAAACTAGTACTGGAAAAATTTTGCTTGAGGAAATTACAAATGGCGGAGCTCTGGCCAAAAGAGCAAGATATTTCAAGCACTTAAGCGGAAATGTGTACAAGCTAAAGGTTCGATTCGATTCAAAGAGTGATGAAAAGCTTTTTGGAATGGGACAGTATCAGCAGGAGCGAATGAATCTGAAGGGGTGCAACATGGAGCTTGCCCACAGAAATTCCCAGGCCAGCATTCCTTTTGTGTTATCGGATAACGGCTATGGATTTTTCTGGAATAATGCTGCAATAGGCGAGGTGCATTTTGGACTCGATACAACAGAATGGGTTGCAGAAGAAACAAGACAGTTGGATTACTGGATTACTGCAGGCTTAACCCCTAAGGATATCGTCCAAAATTATATGAAGGTAACGGGCCTCCCACCGATGATGCCTGAATATGGCCTTGGCTATTGGCAGTGCAAGCTTCGTTATTATAATCAGGAGCAGGTGTTAGATATCGCCCGCGAATATCATAAGCGAAACATCAAAATCGATGTGATAGTAATAGATTATTATCACTGGCCAAGATGCGGTGACTGGCGATTTGACCCAGAATATTTCCCTGATCCAAAGGCTATGATTAAAGAGCTTAATGATATGGGAATTCAGTGCATGGTTTCCATTTGGCCACAGGTTGATATTCGAAGCGAGAATTTTGCTGAAATGAAACAGCAGGGATTACTTGTAAGAAGTCATTCTGGAGTAGATGTTCAAATGGTTTTCCATGGAGACAATCTGTTCATGGATGCAACAAATCCTGCAACAAGGCAGTATGTATGGGATAAATGCAAACAGAATTATTACGATTTAGGTGTTAGAACCTTCTGGCTGGATGAGGCCGAGCCAGAGTTTACAGGCTATGATTATGAGAATTATCAGTACCATGCAGGCTCAGTGCTACAGATAGGAAATATTTATCCACGTGAATATGCTAAGGCCTTTTACGAGGGCCAGAAGCAGCAGGGGCAGGATAAAATAGTAAATCTTATCAGATGCGCCTGGGCTGGTTCTCAAAGATATGGAACCTTGGTATGGTCTGGGGATATCATGTCCAACTGGGAAGATTTTAGAAAGCAGATTGTAGCTGGATTGCAGATAGGAATGGCTGGAATTCCATGGTGGACCACCGATATTGGAGGTTTTCATGGGGGCGATGTAAGAGAAGATGATTTCAAGGAGCTTCTTATCAGATGGTTCCAGTTTGGATGCTATTGCCCAGTAATGAGAATGCATGGAAGCAGAGTTCCACACAAGGAGATTATTAATAAAGCAGGCGAGGTCAGAGAGGTAACAGGCGCCGATAACGAAATCTGGAGCTTCGGTGAAGAGGCCTATGAAATAATGAAGCATTACATTGAAGTAAGAGAATCCATGAGAGATTACACTCGTTCTTTGATGGAAGAGTCTTCAAAAACAGGCGCGCCTATAATTAGAACTATATTCTATGAATTTCCTAATGACGAGAAGGCATGGAATATCACAGACGAGTACATGTATGGCTCTAAAATATTAGTAGCTCCAGTGTGCCACAAAGGTGAGGTTAAACGAAATGTGTATTTGCCTGCAGGCAGCAATTGGGTAGATGCTACCACAGGACAGAAATATGAAGGTGGTGTGACCATATTAGTAGACGCTCCATTAGAAAAAATTCCAGTATTTAATAGAGTGTAAAACTATAAAGACATGAAAAAACGAGGGCAGCTATGCCCTGTGACCACCTATCTGCATATTTCTTTCCCTGGTGGTTGCTCCATCTAGAAAATTAATTCCTTTAAGCATGGCGTTGGCACCATATCTGTTACGAACCGTAAGCAAAGCGCCATGCAATTGATTTTCTTTGTTTATTGCATCGTAATCAGTAAATAAATCCATTTGGTAAAATCCGCCTTCGTCAACCACGTTGCAGGCGCAGATTCCAAGCCTGCGAAACAGGATGCTGTGGTCGCATTTTTTAATTACATCCTGCATTATGGCGTCGATTATTAGTTTAGGCGTATTAGTGGCGGTGCGCAGATTAACAGTGCCAGTGGAATGGGCAGGATGAAGTCTTCCGTACCAGTCTATGGCCAAAGGCCCGCTGTAATGAGGGCAGTATTCCAAGCTTTTGTAATCATAGCTAACCCACCAGGTGAACTTGGAGGATACAAGATTTTTTTTGTACATGTCGCAGCATAGGATATCAATCATTTCTTTAAGAACGGTGCAGGCTTCCTCGTATTTATATGGACGTGGTAGCACCTGGCCGTTGGAAAGAGAATGATTGTCGGATTTGTAGTTTTTGATATGCTGCATGGTGACAGGTTCTATTCCCCAGGCGTGGTCGATTAGGATTTCTGCGTCTATTCCAAAGGTTTTGTAAAACCATTCTTCATCTATCTGAGAGCGTTCTGCAACATCTCCCATGGTGAACATCATATTGTTTTGCAATCGGCGGGCTTTGCCACTGCCTATCTGCCAAAAATCGGTGAGGGGCTTGTGTGGCCATAGCAGTTTGCAATATGATTCCTCTGTGAGGGCGGCGATTCGCACACCATCCTTGTCTGCTGGGGATTTTTTGGCCACGATGTCCATGGCAACCTTGGCCAGATATATGTTGGTCCCTATACCAACTGTGGCGGTGATGCCGGTTTGTTTAAGGACATCTCTAATCATGGTCATGGCCATAACGTGGGCAGGGGATTGGTGGGTTTTAATAGCATCGCTTTCATATAGATGAAGATATGGGGTGCAATCTATAAAGCTTTCGTCGATGCTGTACACGTGAATATCTTCAGGGGCAACATATTTAAGAAATATTCCATAAATCTTAGCAGATACCTTTTCGTATTCAGCCATGCGTGGGACGGCGGTGATGTAAAAGACCTTTGTGTTGTGGGCCCTTTCGTATAGCTGGATGGCTCGTTTGGCTTCGAAAAGTCTGGGCCTGCTGGGAACTCCAATGGATTTAAGGGCAGGTGATACAGCCAGGCAGATGGTTTGGTCCGTTCTGGTGGCATCAGCTACCAACAGGTTAGCTTTAAGTGGGTCCAGCCCTCTGGCTACGCATTCAACAGAAGCATAGAATGACTTCATATCTATGGCGATGTAGCATTTGGGGGCTATCAGGTTGTCTGTAATGGTATTTGTAGGCTCCATAGGTCAATTCTCCTTCGGTCGAAAATATGTTTGCTTTCGCAAAATTATATTACACCCGAACAGACATTCCTGTAAATCGAACAAATTATTAAATCTAATATTGCTTTAGTTTATTTTTATCGATTTTACCATCAGCAATCATGCTGGAAACCCACAGCTTAAGTGATTCTACAGTTGAATCAATCTGGTCAAGCTGCTTTTGAATGGCAACAAAGTCCTTAATTTCATCATCTGAAATGATACCATCTGCGGTGATATCGATTAGTCTATCCTTTTGATTGTTAAGTGAATTAAGGGCGGAAAGCATTCCTAATACGATTTCAGGCAATGAAGCTACTTTCACTTCAGGAACAGTTTCCTGCCCAATGCGACATTCATGCGTGCAGTAATAGTTGCACAAATCCTGACGTTTATACGCCGAAGCCAAATCCACAACATCCTCTGGATATATGGAGGTTTTTCCAGTTTCTATTTTCTCAAGTCGGCTTTCTGACATTGAACCAATCAATTCGCTGGCCTGAGCTCTTGTGAGGCCTGCATCTTCGCGAGCCTTGAAATATATACTTTTATCTTCTTTGATAGATTTTCTTCCCATGTAAATATCCTCCTAATGAATTCATTATATCTATTTTGCCAAAAAAGAAAAATAGAATATAGTTATTTTCCAAAGTAATCATATATTTAATAGATAGGGAAATCTAAAATATAATTAACAACAAACAAAAAACAAGCTAATAACAAGCGGAGGAATGAATTATGAACGGAAGAAGATTAACAAAAAGCAATAATAAAAAGATATGTGGTGTTTGCGCAGGAATAGCAGAATACTTCGATATTGATCCAACTATTGTTAGATTGATATGGGCTGCAGTAACACTTGCAGGCGGAAGCGGAATTCTTATTTATATAGTTGCAGCATTGGTAATGGATGATTATCCTATAGATGTTGTATAAGGAGGCGTCATTATGACATTATTATTTTTTATTCTATTTTTAATGGTATTTGGAAAGATGATAGGGTTAGCATTCAGAGCTACTTGGGGAATCTTTAAGATAATGGCATATATCGTATTTTTACCAGTCATCCTGTTAGCTTTGGTGTTCACAGGCTTTCTATATTTGGCATTGCCAATACTTATAGTTGTTGGGCTGGTGTCATTGTTTACAACTGCATAACAAGAAAGGGGCTGTGAAAAAATGAGATAATCATTTTTTCCAGCTCCCTTTTTATATCATTTTTTGTGAGCTGATTATTTCACAGCCCCTTTTTCTATTAAAGTTCTGTTTTTTGATACTCGAATGGCGAATTGCTGAAGGATGTGCTAACATCATCGCCCAATATCACTGTGCTTATTCTAAATTGATTCTTTGAATCACTAATCCCTAAAGTAAATCCTTTACCATTTACGCTGGTGTCGCTAATAACATTCCCGTTATCATCATAATATATTGTTCCACCACCACTGACAGAATCTATACTGTAACTAATTGTAATGTTTCCAATTACTGCTGAATATGGGCCTGAATCCGAAGGTGTAGTAAGCACAACTTCGCTTGGCATTGGTGTGCGTGTTGTCTTATATTTATCACGTCCTGTCTTTCCAGTATCTACAATCTCCACTTTACAGAATGTAACTCCATTTGCCATCAGATACTTAACAATATCTTCTGCTGTTGTAAAACCATGAGCTTGCATGTAAGTAGCAAGATATTGAGCATTTATATTTCTTGCCGCAAGTTCGTTAGTTGTATATCCACCAGCAGCTGTTTTATAAATATCAGAAGTTCCACTCATCATTTTACAAGGCTTATTTGCTTCTGCTTCCTGCCCTATCGGCACGACTCCACCTTTAACTGCATCATACATAGCCTGATAATACTGTATTGTCTTAGAACTATCACGCATAGCAATTATTCTTCTATCGCTTCGCCAATAATATCCAAAAGCATCATATTCATCCTTATATTCAAGCTCATAGCTATTAAGTGATGTCACAATCGAACTTTTCGACTTCAACATACTTGCTATAGCACTGGAATCATAACTCTTTCCGCCTATAACTAGCCCATCACTCTGCTTCATGATTGCATAAAGCTCATCAACAGGACTTGCTGCCTTTGCTGTTAAAGAACCAGCAGTAACACTAGTAATAACAACAGCCATTGTTAACAATAATGATAATACCTTTTTCATATGTTATACCTTACCTTTCACCCAATTAATAAATATCAATTGAAAAAACTGTATCTTCGTACATATATCTATTGGTTGCATCATTTTGCGCGGCATCACGAATACCAAAGCTTATATTATTGCTAGTATTCTTCTCATCATAATGGGATATGGTAATCTGAAATTCATTTGCATAATTCTTTTCTTTTCCATATATTTTTTCCATACGGCAAAATTCATCAATCGATATCATATAATCCCCTGCGTATACAACATCCCAAAAGAAATTTGTACTATAACCATCACTATTTGCACTTTCAGCCATCATTTGCTGTTCACGTTGAACATGATCTGAGTAGTCTGGTAATGGTACTCCATTGAGAGCAAAATAATCTATGAGACTCTTAGCTGATGTTAAACCACGAGCCTGCATCCATCTTGCTAAGTTACTACTATTTATGCCTCTATTCATCAACTTATCAGTATATAATGTTTCATTTCTACGAATGCAAGAACCCATACGGCTTCCATCATTACTTTGCGAATATAATCCAACCTTATATAAATCCGTAGGATTATATTTAACAAATCCTGCTGGTAAATCTTCCTCTCCATCAATACGAAAATTATCCCAAGTGGCATCCGCCACATATCCAGGTATTGATATAAGACTGGCATTATTCGCCATATTCAAAGCACCAACCTCTTTTGCAGTATAGCTTTTACCGTCAATAGTCAATCCTGATGAAGCTAAACAAACTGAAATGAATTCATCTAGAAGAGCATTTCCCGATGTTAAAGTTTTAGTCTGCGTTTTAGATGTTTGCGCTTTAGCCGCCTTACTCTTTGATGACTTAGCCTCAACTGTAACTGTGCTTGATAACACCATTGCAAACACAAGTGTTAATGTTACAACTGTCGATAAAACCTTTTTCATTCTAATACCTCATCTTTCTTCCCAGAAGCGATAATAAAATATCGCTCAATAACGTTATTCTATCTCCATTTATTGTAATTTGCAACATATTTATAACTATTATTCTAAGCTATAATAACTTCCACTATCGCAAACCAACGAAGTTAGGAAGCCTTTCCCAGTGGAGGGCCCCAGGCACAAAAAAGGGACTGTGAAATAATCAGCTCATAAAAAAAGAGAAGTAATAGCTGGAAACAGCCGATTACTTCTCTTTTTTCATGGTAAAATATTACCATGATCAATCAAAAACCGTACTATTCGGTTTTATGAGTGAAGGATATATTTCACTAAGAGGACTTCAAGAAAACTGTAGGGTTAACATTCGATTTATGTATTTTTGGGGGGAAAGGGGCATTATACTCTATTTTTGCCAGAAACAGCATACCTCACAAAAAATGATATAAAAAGGGAGCTGGAAAAAATGATTATCTCATTTTTTCACAGCCCCTTAATATTATCTTTTTATTTTACCAAGCTCAGTCTTTTCGAATTCTGTATCCTGAAATTCTACTTTGGAAATGTGCTTGTAAATAGGCATCTTTTTGTTAAGGTCAGCTACGAAGCTTTGGATTTCATCATGGTCAGCCTCGTCGCAGTAAACGGCAAGATGAATTCTGTCGTTGCATTCAAAGGCCTTGCATTCTTTTACCTTAGGGCAAGCGTAGGCAGCCTTCTCAAGCTCCTCAGGGCTTACGTTTTCGCCGCCAGAAAGAATGATAAGGTTCTTCTTGCGACCTGTGATGTAAAGGAAGCCGTCCTCGTCAAGGTAGCCAAGGTCACCTGTATGAAGAAGTCCGTTTTCGTCAATTACTTCGGCAGTGCCCTCTGGGTCATTGTAATAACCAAGCATTACGCCATAGTATTTAACGCAAATCTCACCGTCGATGATATGAACCTCACAGCCATCAACAAGTTTTCCAACTGACTCAAGGTGATTTACTACATCAAAATTACATGTGATGTTTCCGCTGGCTTCAGTCATGCCATAGTACTGACCAAAGCCGATTCCGTTTGCAAGGAATGTTTTTATAACGCTAAGCTCAGGCTTTGCACCACCAGTAAGAGCAAGCTTTATGCCGCCGAGACGTTCCATGTGACCCTTCTTAATGCAAGTTTCCCAGAGCTTCAAAATTCCAGGTGTAACGAGAGCAATATCAACTTCCTCGCCTTCAAGATCAGTAAGAACGTTTCTTGGGTCTGCACTAAGGTATGTAGTAGCGCCCTGTTCAATTCTGTAGAGCCAGCCTACGATACCAGCAACATGGTAGAATGGGAAGATGTTGTAAATTCTCTGGCCTCTTGTTGCCTTCTTATCATCAGAATAATCATCGTTATGACCTGTAGCTTCAAAATCAAGAAGGTTTCCAGCTGAAAGCATTACACCCTTTGAAAGGCTAGTAGTACCTGATGTAAAAATAATAAGAGCAAGATTAGTTCTTTCATCGTTAGTAAAATCTTTAAGCTCAAGGCTACCGTTGCCTTCCTTAAGCATCTCAGCCTTATCAGCGATGTTGAAATTTCCAACAACCTTTTCTTTGTATTTATCCTCAACAATGATTCCGTCAAGGTCTGAATGATAGATGGCAGCCTTGATATTCTCAGGTGTTTCAAGGAAGTTAACAGGGACAAGAACACCTCTGCTAAAAAGAACTGCACCAAGAATAATAGTGTATTCGTAGTTGCTGTCAGCCATGATACCGATGTGCTTACCCTTTATATCTCCGAATTGCTGCTGAAGATTGTAAGCGCAAGCCTTCATTTTATCTAGATATTCTCTATAAGTGACTTCGTAGCTGTTTTCACCATCAAGGTTCTTAAATGCTGGTGCGTCACCGTAGCTTTCTATCATTTTAAGTAATTCAACCATTCATATATCCTCCGTAATATAACAAATCAATTAAAAAGCCTTAACAAGTATGCATGCTAAACTGCAATCTGTCAAGAACGAGAAGCTAACACACATTTTGTCCATATAAGTTTTATATAATAAACGTAGTTTCGTTACTGTGGATATATACGCTTTATATGGAGTAAACGTATGAAGAAAATTAAGATTATTTCGTGGATGATTCTTATAGTATTATCCAGTTCGTTTTTTTATACCGTGGCTAATCACAGTGGAAATTATTTTGCAAACATCGATGAAGATGTAGTGGCAGGATTCTATTTACTTCCAGCTCTTTTTATCGCAGGATTATACGGTTACTATGTTTCCTCTATAGTGTTCACAATAGCGTTCGGCGTTGCGCTTTATTTTAAGATGGATGATGCCTATGCCATGATTATTCATATGTCTGCCATGGCATGCTTTTCTTTGTTCGGACAATATTTTTGGTTTAAAAGTAAGCTACGTACATTTCTTACATGCACAATTACTTTAATAGTGATTACAGTAAATGAATATTTATGCTTTGTAGTTTTAGATGAACTAAGCTACGGAAATTTAACCATAGCTGATATAAATCTGTATACCTATAAAGAGATTATCGCCATCTATGGTACCGGCTTATTCCTATACATATATTGCAATCATATTCCTGACAAATACAAAATTTTATTCCCTATAACATATGCATACACGGAGACTTATCAGAACGACCACGAGCTTCGGAGCAAACATAGAAAAACTAAAATCAGTATAAAGATAACCACTGTTATTATCGTAATAGAAATAATAATGGGTATTTGTGTGGGATTGTTTATGATGGTTCTGTTCCCAGATATCAAACATTTCCTAGTTCAGCGGTACGAACGAGATATGGAGTTGCCAAGTGCTGTGGTAGAAATGGATACAGATTTTGAAAAACAGTTGGAACAGATTGATTTTATGATTGATGGACCGATGATAGCATTCGACCTGAAAATGGTGCTGTTGCTTCTTTGTATGGGTGTGCCAATTGCTGCCATCAGTAACTTCTTTACGAAAATGTATATTTGCACTCCAATCGGGTTAATGTCTTCTTTCATGGAAAAATATGCTTCGGCATCAGATGACGACAAGATTTTATATGGTCATAAGGTTGATGATATTCAAGTTAACACCAATGATGAAATACAGGTAATGTATAACGCTCTTAATGAAATGGTATATGAAATGGAGGCGTTTATACAAAGACAAGAGGAGAAGGCGCAGATAGAGGCGGATTTGGAGATCGCCAAGAAATCTAATGAGGCCAAATCTAATTTCCTATCGAATATGTCCCATGAAATTAGAACGCCAATCAATGCTATTTTGGGAATGAATGAGATGATTCTGCGGGAATCTAACGATGCGCAGGTGACTGAGTATGCCGTGAATGTTAAGTCTGCTGGCAATTCCCTGCTTAGTCTCGTGAATGACATCTTAGATTTTTCCAAGATTGAAGCTGGTAAGATGGAGATTCTACCAGTTCAATATAACCTGGGCTCGTTGCTTAATGATTTGGTGAACATGGTTTCAGCGAAAGCTCAGGAAAAAGGCTTGGATTTGGAAATTGAAGTTGATAGCAATATGCCGGCAAATCTTATTGGCGATGAAATCAGGCTAAAGCAGGTGGTAACCAACATACTTACCAATTCTGTTAAATATACGGAAAAGGGTAGGGTTCTTTTATCTGTTTTTTATGAAGAATATAACGATAAAAATATTATTCTTCATTTTGAAGTTTCAGATACGGGAATCGGTATTAAGGAAGAGGATTTACAGCGTCTGTATTCTCCATTTGAACGAATTGAAGAGATTAGGAACAGGACTATTGAAGGCACAGGCCTTGGCATGAGTATCGTCAAAAAAATATTAGCAATGATGGATACAAAGCTAGAGGTAGAAAGTAAATACGGCCTTGGATCAATCTTTTCTTTTGGTGTGAAACAGCAGGTTGTTTCCTGGGAGCCGATAGGCGATTTTAAAGAGAAATATCGAGAGTATATTGACAGTGTAGAGCAGTATCACGAATCCTTCCATGCACCTGAGGCCCAGATTCTTGTAGTGGATGATACCCAGATGAATCTTACAGTTATCAAAAGTTTTTTGAAGCAGACACAGATTCAAATCACTACCGCAGAGAGTGGAAAAGAGACATTGGATTTGGTTGCAAAAAAGCATTTTGATGTAATCTTCCTTGACCATAGAATGCCAGAAATGGATGGTATCGAGACATTTGAGGCGATGAAAGCTATGCCTGATAATTTGAATAGAGATGTTCCGGTTATTGCCCTTACTGCAAATGCCATATCTGGCGCAAGGGAAGAATATATGAAGCATGGTTTTACGGACTATATTTCAAAGCCAGTAAATGGAATTCAACTGGAGCAGATGCTTATACACTATCTTCCTGTTGAAAAGATTAGTTCTGTGTCTATCAGAAACGGAGAAGACAATTATAAATCGGAATTTTCCAAGATAGTGCCGGAGGATAGCAAGTTAAATAGCCTTAGCGGAGTAGATATAAAGGCCGGAATTACCAATTGCGGTGATGTTGAAACCTACGAAAGTGTTGTTACAGATTTTTATAATTCTATAGATAGAAATGCAGATGCCATCGAAGGTTTCCTAAATGAAAAGGACATTAGAAATTTCACAGTTTTAGTGCATGCCCTTAAGAGCTCCGCTAGATTAATTGGAGCATTGGAGCTTTCCGACATGGCTGCCCATTTGGAGGATATGGGAAATCAGGAAAACTGTGAGGAAATATCAAAACTAACGCCAGCTCTTTTGGAAAAATATCGTATGTATAAAGTTCATCTGGCGGTTATGGCAGATGAAGAAGACGATAGTCTTCCTGAAATTCCTGCAGAGCAGCTAGAGGGGGCTTTCAAGGATATGAAGGAGTTGATAGAGGCCTACGATTTTGACACGGCCGATTCCATAATGCTTATGTTGAAGGATTATAGTATTCCTTTGGACTTAAAAAATAAATATAATAAAGTTAGGGAATTAATGACGGCTGTAGACAGAGATGGGTTACTAGAAATTTTATAATAAAATCCAATATTTTAGTGGGGGTATTCCATGGATAAAAGGATTGTTTTTGTTGGGGATAATAAAAGTTTTATGGTAAATTCCATAGTAAAGGAGCTTACTGAGCGTGGTTTTGATGTCATCCAGACAGATACAACAGTTGATTCGATTGAGAAGATTGAGGACAGACCACCAGTTTTTCTTTTGTATATTGATGATATGGATGATATGCGTGATGTGTTGGTTTATCTTAATGATAAAACAGTAGAAGGGGAGATATCTCTTTCAGTCATCGGCTCAAAAGATGACATGGATACCCTTGAGGAAATTATTCCTGGAAGAAGATACGCTGCTTCGTTTATCCGTCCAATTAATGTAAAAGAACTAGCCACAAAAATGGAGCAGGTTCTTAAGGACGAGGATGTTAGACAGCAGAAGAAGAGAATTCTTGTTGTGGATGATGATGGCACCATGCTTAGAACTATAAAAAGCTGGCTGGATGAGGATTACCATGTATTCATGGTGAATTCTGGCATGGCGGCGATTACATTTCTTGCCACCAATCAGGTGGATTTGATTCTGTGGATTATGAAATGCCGATTACAACTGGACCACAGGTACTTGAGATGCTGCGTTCCGAGGAGAAGACTGCCAAAATACCAGTAATCTTTTTAACGAATAAGCGCGATAAGGAATCGGTTATGAATGTTATCGACCTCAAGCCAGAAGGTTATCTTCTTAAGACAAGAGGAAAATTTGCACTTCTGACCCAGCTAAATGAATTTTTTGAAAAGGAAAAAGCAAAGGATTATTAAAAGAGATAAATATCTTGACTATTTTGAAAAAGAGGACTATAACATAGTCGAACACGAGAAAATACGAAACGCCAATTGAATATCGACATTCCGCAAATTTCCCTGCTCAAATATTTGTATTTAGGAGGAAGAGACAAATGGATACTTACAAGGTACAAAGACGTGACATGGAAAAGAAGG
>ODAI011542111.1_pt1 | contig 22862 bp, 21 predicted proteins | sample 1539321 | NCBI WGS metagenome assembly ODAI01 (sample SAMN02144231, study PRJEB22623) | gut metagenome | biome: sheep rumen | host: Ovis aries | place: New Zealand | reverse complement strand
TTTTGAGTTCAGGTGAAGATGACGGTCTCTAAGGCAAGAATCTTTTTTATAAAACAGTTTACAATAAACAGGAGACATCCTGCACGACCGCTAACGCGGAGTTTTTATAGGAGGCATAATAAAAATTACATCCGTGTAATTTTTATTATTAGCAGATTTTGCCGTTGGCAAAACTGCGAAATCGTGCCTCCTGCACGACCGCTAACGCGGAGTTTTTATAGGAGGCATATATGAAAATCGCACTGATCAATGAAAACAGCCAGGCTGCAAAAAATGCAGTTATCTTTAACGCACTCAAAAAAGTCGTAGAGCCCAAGGGATTTGAAGTTGTGAACTACGGTATGTACGCTGCTGACGACAAGGCTCAGCTCACTTACGTACAGAACGGAATTCTGGCGGCTACCCTGCTCAATTCTGGAGCTGCAGACTATGTAATCACTGGATGCGGTACAGGCGAAGGAGCAATGCTTGCCCTCAACAGCTTCCCGGGTGTCATTTGCGGACACGTAGAAGATCCCCTGGATGCATACACATTCGCACAGATTAACGACGGAAACGCCATCGCCATTCCCTTTGCAAAAGGATTCGGATGGGGCGGAGACCTGAATCTGGAATACATTTTTGAAAAACTTTTCTGTGAGCCTGCCGGTCAGGGCTATCCCCGTGAGCGTGCCGTTCCTGAACAGCGCAACAAAAAAATCCTTGACGAAGTAAAGAAAGTAACCTACAAGGATTTCGTTGAGATTCTGGAAGGCCTCGTAAAGTATGATGCTGACCTGGTAAAGGGCTCTTTTGCAGGCGAACACTTTAAGGAATACTTCCTGCGTGACGCAAAAGATGCAAAAATCATCGAAGCAGTAAAGAAAATCATCGGCTAAAACAAAGGTTTTTCCATGTTACCGCCGCTCAAGCGCATTGCCTGCTTTTTCTGTCTGTCCTGCTCACTCACAGCCTTTTCCTGTATGTCCACGGGAAAAAGTCAGACTGTAGACAGAATCAGTGCAGAAGAACAGGTAGATTTGAGCGGCTACTGGAACGACATTGACGTACGGCTGGTTGCAGACCATCTGGTAAGCGACTGTGCCGCAAATCCTTCTGTAGCCGCCTTTACCCAAAAAAATGGCAGGCTGCCTGTTGTCATTGTGGGACGAATCCGCAACCAGAGCGACGAGCACATCGACACAAAAATTCTTTCCAAGCAGATTGAAAGTGCCCTCCTGAACAGCGAAAAACTGGAATTCGTTGCCGATGCAGACGAGCGTCTGGCAATCCGCGCAGAACGACTGAGCCAGCAGGATTTTGCAAATCTGGAAACGGCAAAAGCACTGCGCAACGAACTGGGTGCAGACTATATGATGGTCGGCTCCATAAAAACAATCATCGACAGCTCAGACACCGTGTCTATCCGTTCCTACTATGTTCACGCAGAGCTGATTGACATTGAAAGCACCCGCATAATCTGGGCCGGAGAAGATTCTTCTATAAAAAAACAAATTATCCGCTCCCGCTACCGCCTGTAAAGTTTTCTAAGACCTTCTACTTTTTTCATTTCCCGTTAAACCGGCTCATTTTTTTGCCGATAAAGATGATATGCGTAAACTGTATGTAAATATCGTCTTTGCCATTTTTCTCGTATCATGTCAGGCATCGGCTCGTTCAACAAAACCATCATATGCCCTCGCTCAGTCTTCCAATCCTCCCGTAACAGCGGCCAGCATAGGAGGTCTATCCGCGGAAAGTGAAGCAGATCCTTCAAATTTCATGCTGGCAGGTGCCGAAAGCGGCTTGTACAAAATTTCTTCAGTTCGTACGGCAATTCCTCTGTGGACAGGGGGGAAAGTCTCCAAAATCATCCGCACTTCCGAGCGCAAAGAAGACGGCTCCACAGGTGACCGCTGGTTTATGATGACTTCCAAGGGAATTCTCACTAGCAGTGATTTGGTTACTTTTGAATTCCGCAATGAAGGTCTGCCTTTTTTGACCATTAAGGAATATGACGGTACAAATACCAGCTTTCACAAGCAGATTCATCAGCTGAAAGACTTGTCTGTTCATCCCACAGACTCAAATATCCTTGTCACTGCAACAAAAGACAATGTTTTTATCACCTATGATGCAGGAAAAACCTGGCGCAGTATCGGCTCCATGAGTGACAGCACGGCGGGAATCAAGGCAGTTGCCGTTGCAAGCATGACAAAACCCGGAACAGGAAAAGCCGCAAGCGTTACTCCTGACGGAAAAAAAGTTCCCGCCCTTCCGCCGGAAACAGAACTGGCTGTCTTCATGTCGCACCCTATTTTCGGCTTTTCATATTATCTGCCTGAAAGGGCAAAGCCGCGCTGGAATGATGTTTCTGCAGGTTTCAAAACCATGCCCACCCAAAGCTATCCGGATGAAATTGCCGATATTCTGCCGGTTGTCTTTACAGGCGCGGATGGTTTTCCGGTAACAGAAATTTTTGTATCTCAGTCATATCTTCCCAACATTTATCGCTTTAACTGGAATGATAAGCGGGCAAACATTTTGTACACAGGCACAGAACCGGTAGACACGATAGACGGTCTCTTCTGGGATGGCGCACAGCTTCTTTATACGCGTCCCGGCGAAGTTGCCGCACTTGTTCCCACTGCCCAGGATATGCAGAGCGGTACTGTTCCCCAGGCTTTTAAAAACTGGCAGTCATATTTTACTGTTCTCGCTCCCAGTGACACCCTCTATGCGGCTTGGATTCCCCAGGGTTCCGGCAACGGTCTTTCCCTGAACGAACTGTGGATGCTCAAACCGGAACTCTGTACTTCAAAATATGCAGACAAGGCTTTGGGACGCAAGGCAATCTACTGTCCGGCAAACCATGTCACCACAGACGAAGGCATTGCCAAATACAAGAAAATTATCCTCAACAACAAGCTCAACACTCTGGTCATAGATATGAAGGATGACTATGGCCTGCTCCGCTACAACACCAAAGACCCCCTGATTACGGAAAAAGGTTTTGTAAGCCGCTACAGTGTGGACCTTGAGCATTTTGTAAGTGAATTTAAAAAAGACAACATTTATCTGGTAGCCCGTATCGTTGTCTTTAAGGACAAACATCTGTCTCAGTACGGCAAGGGAAAATATGCTGTCTGGAACCGTTCTACAAATACAGCCTGGGTGGGCACCAAAGGATATGAAGAAGTAACCGATGAAACTACCGGCGAAACTTCAAAAAAACTCACCTATTACGATGAAAACTGGGTCGATCCCTACTGTCCCGAAGTCTGGGAATACGATGTTCGCATAGCACAGGAATTGATTTCCCGCGGTTTTGATGAAATTCAGTTTGACTATATCCGCTTCCCCACTGACGGAAAAAACATGGCTTCTGCTCAGTATCGCTGGAGAAGTGAAGGCATGGACAAGGAAAGTGCACTGGTTTCCTTCCTGTCCTACGCACGAAAAAACATCGACGCTCCCATCGGAATTGATATTTATGGGGCAAACGGCTGGTACCGCTCAGGCACACGCACCGGACAGGATGTTGAACTGCTGGCAGAATACGTCGACATCATCTGCCCCATGTTCTACCCCAGTCATTTTGAGCAGACCTTCCTGAACTACAAGCCATTCGCAGAGCGGCCCTACCGTATTTATTTCTACGGAACCTACCGCAATACCGTAATCGGACGTAACAGAATTATCGTACGTCCCTGGGCACAGGCTTTCTACATCGGCGTAAGTTATGACCGCCAGTATTACAACTCAAATTATGTTCAGCAGCAGATTTTTGGCGTACGTGATTCCGTAGACCGGGGTTATATGTACTGGAATAATATCGGCCGCTATGATGATATTCTGCCTGATGTAGGTGACTCAAAATATACTGGCATTGCCTCAGAAGCTTCGCCCGAATTCAGAAAACCTGCTTTAAGCGGAGGAATCAAAAACGAAGAGTCGTCTTCTCCGGAAGAACTGCCACCCCTTGCTGATGAAAGTGCCGTTTCTGCCCTGGATTCCATTCAGGAACAGGCAAAAGCTGAGTCAGAAAGAAAAAAATCTGGATTCCCCTCACTTGGCGAAATCAAAAAACTCTGGCAGGCTTACAGCGAAAGCGGAACGTGATATAGTACAGATATGGATAACACAGGCTATACCCCCGAAGAACCTATTGCGGCAATCGCCACAGCTCTTGCTCCCTCTGCTCTGGGAATTGTCCGGACAAGCGGCAAGGGCTGCATAGAAAAAATTGCCTCTCTTTTTTCCCGACCAAAAGCCCTGCTCTCTGCACAGGGCAATTCTCTTGTTTACGGCTGGATATGTTCGCCGGAAAAAGGAGATGAAAAATCCCCGGAAGAAAAACGCATAGACGAAGTAATGCTTTCCGTCTACCGTGCACCCCGCTCATTTACCGGCGAAGACATGGTGGAAATCAGCTGTCACGGCGGCGTTTCAGTGGTGAGCGCAATCTACAATCTTCTGCTTGCAAACGGCTTCCGGGCGGCAGAACACGGTGAATACACTTTTCGTGCCTACATCAATGGCAAAACTGATTTGACAAAAGCGGAAGCCGTACGGGAAATCATTGATGCAAAAACCGATGCCTCGCGCTCACGTGCGGCCGGACGACTTGCCGGCCACCTCTATGAAAGCATTGACAGCGTAAAAAAACTGATTGTAGACACGCTGGCTGCCATTGAAGTGGAAATTGAATATCCGGAAGACGAAGAAACCATCAGCGAAACATTTGATCCCGCAGATCTGGAAAAAGCCCGCAGGCAGCTGGCTGATTTGTCTTCCTCATGGAAAAGCGAAAAAATCTATCAGGACGGAGCGCGGGTTGTCTTGTGCGGACGAACAAATGCCGGTAAATCCAGCCTCTTTAATGCCCTGCTCAAGGAAGACCGCGCCATTGTAAGCGACATAGCCGGCACCACCCGCGACTGGATTGAAAGTTGGGTAAATTTTGACGGCATACCGGCAAGGCTTTTTGATACGGCGGGCCTCAGACAGACTGACGATATCATCGAAGCAAAAGGCGTGGAATTGACCCGGGATTTAAGCCAGAAAGCTGATGTCATTCTCTATGTGGTGGACAGCAAAAGCGGTCTTTCAGAAGACGATCAGGCTTTTTTGAACACAAATACTTGCCCGCTTATCCTTGTGTGGAATAAATGCGACTCAGAAGCAAGTGCAGATATACCCAAAGTCACAAAAGAATCTGCCAGCGGCGGAGTCCTCCCTGTCTCTGCAAAAACAGGCGCAGGTATCGCCGGTCTCTGCGCGGCTGTAAAATCCCTTCTGGTTGCAGGAAAAGAAAGCGGCCGCGGCCAAACTGGTCTGGGAAGTGAGCGTCAGAAAGTATGCGTAGAAGCCGCGCTGGAAAGCGTTTCGCATGCTCTCGCCCTCAGCAAGGACTACACGCTGGACGCCGTTGTACAGGATCTGGAAGATGCCCTGGATGCACTGGGAACAGTCACCGGTGATGTTACGCCGGACGATGTGCTGGGGTCAATTTTTTCTCATTTCTGTGTTGGAAAATAATTTCTGCCGGATTAAGGGATTTTTTTTTCCCCCCCCCGCAATTACACAAGGACAGTCAGTATTTTCGGAAGGACTTCAACTTTCAGAGTGGAATTTTCGCCCAGAGCCTCACCGTCGTAATGGCAGATTTGGGCTTCCTCACTCGTAATCTCAACCGAAGTACAGGTAATCTCGCTGAAGCTTTTTACTTTATTCTGCAGGCCCAGCAAAATGAGGGGGAAGTAAATAAAGCCCTGCCAGCGTTTTACGCCGATGCCCATACCAAGTGAAATCTTTCCGTCTGAGTTGCTTGCATTGGGAGCCATGGGAATTCCGCCTCCCTCTGTCCTGCAATTCATAAAAGCAAGGTAGAAAACTTTTCTCAGGTAGCGGGTTTCTCCCCCGTCAATACGGATTCTGGCATCAGTACACTTAAGATGGGCCAGTGTATCCAGAGCCGCAACGACATAAATCATCTTTCCCATGCGCAGACGGTTAAAGAATTTCTTGTAGGAAGCCTCATCAGCCTTGCGTCCGATTATCGCATCCATACCAAAGCCACAGCTTATGCCAAAAATACGCTTTGAACCGTCAGCCTTTGTTACCTGACCCAAATCAATTGTCTTATCGCCCTTAGAGGCAAGAATTTTGGCAAGGACCTTTTTGTAATTCTTTGAAAGTCCAAGACCGCGGGCAAAGTCATTTCCGCTGCCTGTAGGAATCAGACCTAGTTTGAGTTTGGAAAAATCCGGGATGCCGTTTAAGACTGCGTTTACCGTGCCATCGCCACCCATCACGATAAAACGCGCGTCCTCGTCTCCTGAGTTACACACTTCCTGAACGATTTCCACAGCGCGGTGATTTGAAGATGACTTCCACCAAGTATACTGGATTCCCCGCTCTTTGAGAATCTTTTCAATTTTTGGAAAGAGACGCACCGCGCGTCCCCCTCCGCCATGGTCTGAAATCAGGAAGTAGTACACAGTTTATTTCCTACTAAAAATTATCATCGCGGTCGAACATGTGGGTTACAAATTCAACCACCAGTTTTTTATACACATCATCGCTGAAGATTGGTTTCTGCAGCAGGGCAACAGTTTCTTCAGAAAGGCTGCCCTTTTCTGCCATCTCTACGCCACCCTGATAGTATTTATCGTGAAGCATTTTAAGACGGCGGGCTCCTCCGCGGTGATGCAGTGATCTCATCTGAGGACAGGCAACCAGCTGATAGCCGCCCTTTCCCAGAATAATGTCAAACTGTTTTACGATTGGCTCATACACCACATCGATGTCACACCATGCACAACTGGACAAGAGGAGGATTTTCTGACCCGGCTTCTGATTCTTCAGTCCATGCATGGGCTTGTTCATGGCATCAGGTTCGTCAAGTTGCTGTCCCATGTAGGGGTGCACCATGCCAACGATTCTGTCCATAAGGCATTTCATCTGTCCCGGAACGCTAAAAAGGTACAAGGGGAAACTCCAGATAACAACATCAGCAGTTTCCAGTTTTTTTCTTATAGCGGGAACATCATCGTCTTTGATAAAGCAGCTGCCGTCAGGCCTTCCCCAGCAGGAGAGACAGCCCCGGCAGGGCTTTATGTTCATGCGGTCAATGTAGAGATATTCGCTTTCATAATTTCCAGATGCAAGCATACCATCAACAAAAGCTCTTGTGGGAACCAGTGTTCCGCTACGCTCGTTTTTGGGGCTGCAGACCATTATGAGTATTTTCTTCTTTTCCATGTTGTCCTAGCGCAAATCAGGAGTCTTAATCCAGTCCTGGTCAGTGTATGTGCGGTTTTCGCCACCCATGCTCCAGATAAATGTGTAGTTGCTTGTACCACAGCCAGAGTGAATTGACCAGCTGGGGTTGATAACTGCTTCATCATTGTGCATGACGATATGGCGTGTTTCCTGAGGTTCACCCATGATATGGAATACAACCTGATCTTCCGGGAAGTCGAAATAGAAATAAACTTCCATGCGGCGTTCGTGTGTATGAGCCGGCATTGTGTTCCAGACGGAACCAGTTTCCAGATGAGTCATGCCCATAGAAAGCTGGCAGGTTTCCAGAACAGAAGGATGAATGTACTGGTTAATTGTGCGGTCATTTGATTCTGCGGCAGAACCCATGTGCAGGTGATTTGCCTGTTCGTATGTGATGATACGGCTGGGATAAGTACAGTGAGCCGGTGTTGAGTTCATGTAGAACTTTGCCGGATTTTTCTTGTCCTTGCTTTCCAGTGTTACTTCTTTTGTACCTGCACCCAGATAAAGTGCATCATAGTGGTTCACTTCAAAAGTTACTCCATCGGCAACAACAATACCGTCACCACCAATGTTAATCATGCCAAGCTCACGGCGCTGAAGGAAGTAGTCCACGCCAAAATCTTTCATTGCGTCAATATTCTTATCAAGCTTGATTTTTTTATCAATCGGCATGGCACCCAGGGTAACAATGCGGTCAATGTGGCTGTAGACTGCCGTTACATCATTCTTTACAAAAATGTTCTGTACCAGAAATTCCTTGCGGATTTCTTCAGTTGTCATGCGCTTAAAAGGCTCTTTTCCTGTTGAATAACGAATGTCCATTATAATCTCCTATAAAACTCCGCCTTAGCGGTCGTGCAGGGGCACGAAATCGCTTGTGGAATATATAATAGACAATTCTACCATATTTTGCAAGGAATGCAAAGATAGGAGAATCTGTTTGAAAAAGAAGCCGGTTTGCACCTGCTTTTGTTCAGGCTCTTCTAGCGGAAAAGAAATGCTGAGGGATTTTCGCTTATCATCAGATTGCAGAAGTCGTTGCTCAGGCTGCTGTCCGCAAAACCGCGCCAGTATTCAAGGGCTCCGTTAATCTTGGTAAGGCAGAGGGGCCAGTCTGTACCGAACATAAAACGATGCATATAACGTGCGCGATTTTCTTCGGTAGCCTTATCCAGAATTTCCATCAGGTCTTTCCAGATATTTGACTTTACACCGCCAAATGAAAAATCACTGTATACATGGGGATAGGTCAGCATCAGATTGAGGATTCTTTCCCGCCATGTCGTCACAGAGCCTGTCATGCGGTCAATGATTTTTTGGGAAAGACTTTTGTCTTTTGACAGTTCAATTCCCTTGTAGTACTGCTGACCAAAATGGGCAAAATCAATGTAGAGGTTGGGATGTTTTTCCAGCACTTTCTCCCAGCGTTCTGGACTGGTAAAAAGATAGGAATCTTCCAGAGAAACCGTACGGAAACCCTGGTCATCACAATGGCTCACAATGGGAACGCCGTATTCTTCACAGAAAGAAAAGAGGATTTCGGTCTTTTCCCGCTGTTTTTCATCATCCGGATAGGGATCAAAACCCATAGGAGGATAGACTTTTACACCACTGAATGCATTTTTATAGGGCAGATGATTTTCATCAAAACGGTCAAGGCCAAGACGCCATTTGCCAACCTGCTTCCAGTCGTCCAGGATCCTGTCTTTATCCGGATTCCAGCCGCTTTTTTTGCCAAAACATGTTTCCAGCAGATTACGGACAAAATCCGCCTCGTAGTTCAGCGGATTTATGCCGATGAAGGGGCGCAGAATGATACGGCTTTCCGGATGAGATTTTTTGTATTCGCCAATTTCATCCAGAATCTGCATGGCCTGCTTAAAAATATCATGTCTGGGAGCTTTTCTGTAACGGCTGGAAAGCGGAATGTCTGCATTAAAATCCATTATCTGAGGACAAAGCACCAGATAATCATAGGTAAGATTTTTACCGCTTCCATTGATATGAATGCCTGTGCCGTTCAGAACGGGAATCAGTTTGCCGTCAGCATATTCGCCCCGCAAATCATCTTCATAGAGGGCGATTTCGTCTGCCGGCATGCGTTCCATGGCATTCAACAGATTGAAGACATCACCTTCGCCACTTAATACGCCTTTTGCGATGTAATCTTTGGCAGACGCAAGGGCAAATACCTCTGCACTGCCACGATTTTTTGCAAGCTCAACATAAGAAGAAAGACATGCATGCTGAAGCGGAATCAGATGCATGTGGGTATCAAAAGCAAAAGTCATGTCAGAAAGTCTCCTGATTAGTGCAAGGCAAAACGAATGCTTACTGCTCCTGACGGAATTGAAGACACAAAGTCGTAACTTCCGCTGAGAGTAATGTCGATAACTGCCAAATCAAATGCAAAACCGCCGTAGAGTACCGGGCGCACATGCTCAAAGAGCCCCTTGTCTGTACCGCCACTGAAATGAGTGGGAAGAATACCGTAGTCTATTGCGTTCTGGATATTGCTGTTTGTCTTTAGGATTTTTGCCCAGTTCGCCTTTGCCTTCCAGTTGACGCTTGAACTGGTGAACATAACGCGGGCACCTGCAAAGGGGACAAAGAAAACCAATTTCTTTGAAACCTGCGCACTCAGTGAAAGGGTTGTTGCGCTAAAGTCCATTTCTGCTGCAGAGCCGTCTTTTTCCGCACCAATGTGACCAGACATGTGGTAGACTCCCAAGCCCACAGACACTTTTGGCAGAATTGCTCCGCCCTTTAGAACAGCATAGCGAATGTCACCGCCAATCGTGAAGAAATCAAAGTAGGCAGGACTTATTGCCTTATCCAGAGCCCCGATTTTTGAAGTATCAAGACCAGAAATAGTAAAGCCTACATCAAAGGGCAGGAAAAATCCGCCAACGCGAAGGTCAACCGTAGCCACAGGGAAGACCATAGTTGAAGGCACGCCACTCATATCCATACCCAGAGCATCACCGGCTGACTTGAGGGAATCCAGTTTTAATTTTGAAACGCCTGCATTAACACCAAAACCAAAATTCGGCTTGGGCAGGATATGTCCAATCCATGCGTCTGCCCACACATTCTGCTGAAGCTGGGCATTGGGAATGACATCTGTCATAACATCAGTCAGATCATTCAGACCGTTAACGACAGTCTTATAAGGAGTTTTTGTGGAAATGCCACTTTTTGTTAGAAAGTCTGTATATGCATCTTTTGCCTGATTTACATATCCACTTGCGGTTGCAGAATTTATGTTTCTTTCTGTCAGCGCTTTTTCAATATCTGATTTATGCTCATTGATTATCGTTGCAAGATCATCAGGAACGGTCACTGTAATCGTTTCGCCGTTTGACCAGTTTAATGTAATATCCTTATCTGCATACGCTGCCGATGCCGCCATAAAGGATGCAATAAGTGCCACTGCAATTACTTTTACTTTCTTCATACTGAAAACCTCCGGTATTGTAAGTTTCGCACTGTTTCTATTTTAACACAAAAGAATGAAAAAACAAGTTCTAGAAGAGGTCACTTTCATTAAATTCTCTTCTTCCGGCCTGCATTGCACGCAAACTTGCCTCATTCAGAGCAGATTCAATCTGCGCCGCGCTTGCACCCTCAAAATGTCTGGCCAGCTTCTCCGCAGAAACGCCCGCCTCATGCGGTTTGTTTTTCATGTACATTTCCACCAGCTGCAGGCGTTCTTCAAAATTAGGATAGGGAACTTTTACCCTCAGGTCAAAACGGCCCGGCCTGATTAGGGCTTCGTCCAGCGCGGCGATGGAGTTCGTTGCCGCCACAACAAGAATGCCGCTATTGGGCTGAAAACCGTCCAGTTCGTTCAAAAGAGCTGTTACAATGCGCGTGTTCTCTGTTTCCAGGGCAGAACCGGAATAATTCCGCCGGGTGCCGATGCCATCAAATTCATCAATGAATACAATACAGGGCGCGCATCTTCTCGCCTTCCTGAAGAGGAGTTTTACTTTCATTGGACCAATCGCCATGAACATGCTTTCAAAATCAGTTGCCTTTGCGGGAATAAAATTTACTTTTGCTTCAGTGGCAAGGGCACGGGCAAAGAGTGTCTTTCCGTTTCCCGGCGCGCCCTCAAGCAGAATACCTTTTGGAGCCCGGACACCTTTTGCCGCAAAGTCCGACGGGTGCCTCATAATCTCCGTCACTCCCAGCATATATTTTTTCAGGTCATCCATACCCACGATGTCCGAAAAAGAAACTCCCGTATGACGAACCACCTTAAAGGTATTGGGACTTATAAATTTCCGGAAGGCAATAATTATTACGCCAAAGAAAAAGACATAAAAGAAAAGGTCCAGTATCGTAGAAAAAATCTCAGCCCCAGACCGGGACACTTCCACCTGCACGCCTTTAAGGAGCAGATTTTCATACAAGTCAGGAGAATAGGAATTTTCGGTAACATCTGTATATTGGCCTGCGTCCACAGCATGGGCTTTTGGGCGAAAATAAATCTTGTCGCCGTCAATTTTTGCCTTTTCAATCATCCCCTCTTCAAGAAGCTGATGGAATTCGGCATAGGGCATGTGTTTCGTCTTTTCAGCAAGCCCAAGTTCCTGGGGAAAGAAGATGACGGCAAGCAGCAGAATGGCCGCCAGCAGAGAAATTGCAAGAGTCAGTTTTCGTATTGATTTTTTCATAGGGGAAGTATAGCAGATTTTTGCGTCCGCCGCATCACCCAGAGGGGCACTTCCGTCACCAGGATAATCAGCAGAATCATGATAAGGGCATAGGCATAAATATCTTCGTACTCGTTAAAATAGCCGCTGGTATGTACGGCCTTTCCCAGAGAATCCCGGGTCTGCACCAGATATTCAGTAGAAATGACAAGTTTCATGCCCATTCCCACCGCATTGATGTAGGCCTGTTTCAGATAGCCTGCCATAAGGGGAATATAAACTGTAAAGAGAATCCGCAGGGAAAAACTGCCGTTGATTTTGTATACATCAATCAGTTCCGGGTCAATCTGACGGCAGCCTTCACAGGTCGCTTCTGAAATGAGGGGAAGCAGTATGAGGGTTGCTGCGATATAAGGCACCCTGCTGTATCTGGCAAGCACCATGATAATCACCACAAGAACAATCATGGGAATGGAACGGAGCATAATCATGAGCGGCTTTAAGAACTGACGGGCTGGATCCCAGAGACCTTCCACCATGCCGATTGCAATGCCTGCAAGAGTTGAAATAAAAAGAGCAAGAAAAAGATGCGCTATTGTGGTAAAAATCAGTGTGTAGGTATGAGGGGTCCGAATCAGGCGGAAAAATGCCTTGAGAATTTCAAAGACACTGGGAAAGACCAGGGCATCACCCTTTGCCTTTCCCGCCACCTGAATCAGGCAGCCGATAAAAATGATGCCCAGGCAAAATAAAAGACTGTCTTTTGCCCGGTATGCAGAAGCGGACTCTGCCGCTTTATTTTTCTCCATAATAGAAATCATCAGCCGGAACTGAGCCGCCGTACTGCTTTATGTCAATCCGGGCAGTTGTTTCAACCTGTGCCTTTGCTTCTTTTGCACTCAAATAACGGATTGCGCAGTTGGGAATTGCTGCTTCTGCAATTTTTGTGTTGGGAAGAATCTGCAGGCTGACAGCCGCTTTTGCCACTGAAGCAAGGTCGCTGCTGCTCTTTTCACATGACTCCTGAGCCTGAGCCAGAAAAGCCTTAACTTCTTCCGGATGCTGCTCAATGCTTTCTGCCCGGACAAAAAGTCCTGCCTGTGCAAAACCGTCAAAGCCTGTTGCTTTTCTATACAATTCATTGAGTGCGTATGCCGTAATGTTCTGGTTTTTCATGCAGGCTGCAGTAAGTGCCGGTTCTGCGGTCAGAACGATTGCCGATGCATCTGCCAGCAGAAGTCCCTGTGTATTTGCGGCACTTCCCAGATATTGCAGGGCCTTTGGCTTGATTCTGTTCTTTTCCAGTACGGAAAGTGCAATCGAAGCGTTTATGGTATTTTCACCAAAAAGGACGATTTCGTTCTTTTTGATGTCTTTAAGCCTGAAATTTTTGCGCTGAGAAGCAAAATAAAGGTTTCCCCAGGTAACGACTGCTGCAAGTTTGTAGGTAGATTTACCCATTTTGTAGAGTCTGGCACCCGCATTTATGGGAGCGATGATAAAATCTGCCTTTTTGTTTGCAAACTCTGCGGCAATTGTTTCTGCAGCCACATAGGTGTAATCCTGAGGATTTTTTTCTGCCAGAAGAGCCAGTGCAATTCCCGGTGCTCCGTTTGGCGAAGAAACCTTTACCCTGTATGCTTCCTCTGCCCCTGCCGTAAAAATGGCAAACAGAAATGATAAAGTCAGTAGAAGTGTTTTTTTCATGTATTTAAATCCCCTTTTATAATTCCGCTTCAGCAGCAGTGCAGTCCGTAGAAGTTTTTAAGCGCCTGCTGTATTTTTTTCTACCCATGTCTGGATGCCGTTTACCACATCCACATCAATGTCGTGTTCCACCCGGCAGGCATTTTCTTCACACTGTTCTTCAGAAAGACCTGTTATCATGTGAAGGAATTGCGTCAGCAGCTTGTGACGACCATAAATATCCTTTGCCTTTTCAAGACCTGTTTCCGTGAGTTTAATTGTGTTTCCCAGAACAAATTCGATATATCCTTCTTTTTCAAGGATACCCATCGCACGGCTTACGCTGGGACGAGAGACATTTAATTTATGTGCTACATCAACAGAACGGACAAAACCATTTTCTTCCTGCAGGCGAAGAATTGCTTCGAGATAATCTTCTCCCGATTCGTACATTTTCACATTTCCCCTTAGACTATTTCCTAATTATAATATACCAAAAAAGTTACGAATCGTCAAAAGAATTTAGCCTATGCTAACGAATTGCACCGGGAATGATGCTCTGGGCATTACGGGCAGCGCACCAGTTTGCATTCTTTAAGGCAGATGAAAAATCTTTTACTTTCAGATATTCATTCAGGAAGCCGGCTGCAAAAGCGTCGCCACAGGCAGTTGTGTTTACGGGATGGAGTTTTTCTACCGACTGGCGGAAAAGTTTGCCGTCATTTGCCGCAATCGTGTCTTCCGTACCACGCGTTACAATGATAATATTGTGCAGTTCCGCACTCTTTGCCGTAACTGATGCAATAAGTTCTTCTTCGGAAAGTGCTTTTTGTGCAAAGGTACCGCAATATTCATCCTGATTGATTTTTATGATTTGAGGCGTGCAGTTTTGGAGAGTTGTGAGCAGGTCTTTTCCCCAATAGTCTACCAGAACAATTTTACCGGCTTTAATGGCTGCTTCGCAGATACGAGCACAAATATTTGCAGACCACTGTGCAGGACGGCTTCCCGCAAAAAGCAATGCGTCTCCAATCTGCATATATTCTTTTACCGCTTCCAGCAGTTCTATCTCTGCTTCTGCTCCAGCCAGATGGTAAGGATCAGCCGGCTCATCCGCAACAATTTCCGTTGTAGTTGCATGGGAGTCATCCAGAAGAGTCCAGCAGCTGCGTGTTTTTCCAGTGATGTAAACGGGATGAACATGCAGTGCGTCATCATGAGAAACCAGCTCCATAAAGTGGTCTGCGTTTTTATTGCCTACGGGACAAAGGGCAATTGAAGAACCCGGATCCAGCTGATTAAGGACGCGGGAAGCATTGAGGGCTTTTCCACTGGCATCTTCGCGCCAGGTTTTTGTGCGGTTCACCGCATCTACAGAAAACGCATCAAAACAAAGGGTACGCTGTATTGTGGCGCTCAGACAAACGCAAAGAATTCTCATGCTTCTATTATGGTACAAAAGGAAATCTTTTGCAATGCAATTATGCAAGTGTGGCACATATTCAGACAGAAGGTTCATCTTCTTTGCCTTAAAACTGTATAAATATTCATATTTATTGCATATCCATTGACCAAAAATACATATCTTTCTATAATATTGCGTGAGGGACAAGGGCGATCTACATGCTGTGTCCCTTTATTTTTTGGAGGTTTACCATGAAAAAATTATTTGTTCTGGCAGCGGCTCTTTCTGCTCTGTTTGCTTTTGTATCCTGCAGCAAAAAAGTTGAAGCAGGTGAATTCACCATTGAAAAAGGCGTTCTGAAAATCGGTATGGAAATCGGTTACCCGCCCATGGAATACTACGATGCAGATGGAAAGACTCCTGTAGGATTCGATATTGAACTGGGAAAAGCAGTTGCAGAAAAACTCGGCCTCAAGGCTGAATTCATAGATACCGCATGGGACGGAATTTTTGCCGGCCTGGAAACAAGCAAGTACGACTGCGTTATGTCTGCCGCTACAATTACCCCTGAGCGTCTGGAATCAATGGAATTCTCTGTTCCTTATGTAGGAAACGGCCAGGCTATTGTAGTTCGCTCAGAAGGTGACTATAAGCCCGATAATCTGGATGCACTCGCTGGAAAAACAGTTGCATATCAGGCAGAAACAACTTCTGATATCTTTATGACAAAACTCGCCCAGCAGGGACTCAAATTTACTCCCGCAGAGTTTGACAAAGTTATCAACGCATACGACGAACTTAAACTGGGACGCTGCGATGCAGTTATCAGCGATGCTCTGGTTTATGCAAACTACAAGGACGACCCGGCATATACTTCAACCTGGACTGGTTCTGCTGATGAATTCTTTGGCGTAGCAATCCGCAAGGGAAACACAGACCTGCTGTCCAAAGTAAATGCAACAATCAAAGAAATGATTGCTGACGGAACGATGAAAGAAATCTATGTCAAAGTATTTGGCGTAGACCTGACAGACACCGTACAGTAAGAGATTTCTCCACTATTTTAAGGGAATATTATGACCGCTTTACAGAAAATTATTAACTGGATCCCCGCGCTTTTAGACGGCGCAAAAATCACCATTCTGCTTACACTCACTTCGGTGGCGGCAGGCATTGTGCTTGGTCTCTTTCTGGCGCTGGGAAAAATGTCAAAAAAAGATCTGCTCAAAAAAGTATGCAGTGCCTATATCTTTTTCTTCCGTGGTACACCACTTTTGATGCAGCTGTATTTTCTGTATTTCGGTCTGCCCAAACTCTTTCCCGGACTGACCCTCAGGAATAAATTCCTTGCCGCCTTTATCTCCTTTGCCTTAAACTCAGGTGCATATATGGCGGAATACATTCGTGCGGCAATTCTGTCCATCGACAAGGGACAAAATGAAGCAAGCAAGGCTCTGGGCTTTAACTACTGGCAGACCATGGCCCTCATCATTGTGCCCCAGTCAATCCGCCGCCTCATTCCTTCCATCGGTAACGAATTCATTATGGTCTTAAAGGATGCTTCTCTGGTTTCACTCATCGCACTGGAAGATATCACCAAGGTAACCCGCAGTATTGCATCTTCCAGCGGAAACGAACTGGTCTATATCCCGGCCATGATTCTCTATCTGATTATCACCGCAGTCTTCAGTTTTGTATTCAATAAGACTGAAAAACGCTATTCAGTATACGAGTAAGAGGTGCAGGAGAAAGCTATGAGCATTATTAAGACTGAAAATATCGATGTTTCCTTTGGCTCCTTGCATGTACTCAAGGGTGTATCGCTTACTGTTGAGCCTAAGGAAGTTGTCTGCCTTATCGGTCCCAGTGGCGCAGGAAAATCAACCTTTTTGCGCACTCTGAACCGTCTGGAAAAATTTGATACCGGTAAAATCTTTGTTGATGATAAGCTGCTTGACCAGTACGACAATGGAAAGCATACCTACTCCATGCCAAAACATGAACGTGCTCAGGTGCTTCTGGAAATGGGCATGGTCTTTCAGCGCTTTAACCTCTTTCCCCACAAAACTGTACTTGAAAACGTAATGATTGCGCCAATTCATGTACGCAAGGTTTCGCGGGCAGAGGCAAAAGAACGTGCGCTGGATCTGCTTGCACGGGTTGGCCTGGCAGATAAGGTAAATGAATATCCCAACAAATTGAGTGGCGGGCAGCAGCAGCGTGTTGCCATAGCGAGAGCCCTTGCCATGGAGCCAAAAATCATGCTCTTTGACGAACCCACCAGCGCACTCGACCCGGAACTGGTTGGCGAAGTTCTTTCCGTCATGAAAAAACTGGCAGAAGACGGCATGACCATGATTGTCGTAACCCACGAAATGGGTTTTGCCCGCGAAGTTGCAAACCGCGTCATTTTTATGGAAAGCGGAACTATTGTTGAAGAAGGAAAACCAAATGAGATTTTTGGTGCGCCCAAGAGCGAGCGCCTTCAGCAATTCTTAAAAAGCGTCCTGTAAATCTTTTCCGTTCAGGATTTTTTCAATAAGAGCCCCCTTTCTGTACACCAGTTTGAGTGAAAAGAAGGGGGCATTTTCTTGCAGGAGGCGGAAAAAAATCTTATCTCCCTCCCACAGATTCAGTTCTGGAATTTTTTCAAAAGCTACCCATTCCAGTTTGCCTTCATCACAGGAAATCATTTCTCCGGAAAAGCCCGTCGCCGTGTAGAGGCACATATATTCCGGCGGGTCATCATCAGAAAGAAAAGTAACCAGACCGCGGAAACGATATTCCGTCAGAGTCAGTCCGGTTTCTTCCTTTACTTCCCTCAGCAGACAGTCTTCCGGGCTTTCTCCGCCTTCAAAATGTCCGCCCACGCCAATCCATTTGTCACGGTTGATGTCATTTTTCTTGCTCACGCGATGAAGCATGAGATAAGAACCGTCTTTTTCTATATAACAGAGAGTCGTGAGCGGAGACGGCATCAGTTTTTTGCCGCCTTCATTTTTGCAATAAGGTCTTCGCCATAAACGGTAGCAAATGTATCCAAAACACCTGCTGTTGCGGCGGCAAATTCCTTAAGGTTGGGGTTGGTAATGGTCATGCCGGCATTGCGCAGACGAGAAACAAAGGATTCTGTCTGGTTCTTCACCAGCTGCCTGTTCAAATCCTGTGCCTTTATTGCGGCATCAATCAGAATCTGGCGGTCTCCCTCTCTCAGTGCATCCCACAAAGATTTGCGGATAACAAGGGGCATGGCATCATAACTGTGGTTTGTAATAGCCAGATATTTCTGCTCCTCATACAGTTTGCTGTTGTAGATAACTGGAATAGGATTTTCCTGAGAGTCAAAAAGTCCATCGCGCAGGGCCGCTTTCAGTTCGTTAAAGGCATAAGGCTTGGGATTTGCTCCCAGTGTAGACATTGTTTCCATAACGATTTGGTTTGGCGGCGTACGGATATTCAGGCCTTTCATATCTGCCACGGACTTGACCGGTCTGTTTGTAGTTGTTACGCAGCGGAAACCGTTGTCATAGTGAGAAAGAACAACGATGTTAAAGGGCTCAAGGGTTTTGTTCACTTCTTTGATGATGTCACTATCCATGAATTTCCAGGCTGACTCAAAATCTGAGAACAAGAAGGGCATGGCAGAAACACCAAGTTTTGTAGCATAGACGGCAAAATTTCCCGCAGAGGAAACAGTCATGTCTACCCTGTCATTAATGACGCCCTCAATCAGTTCGGCATCGCTTCCCAGTTCACCGTTGGGATGAATGGAAATGCTGATTCTGCCGTTTGAGTTCTGTTCCACTTCTTCCTTGAAGAGTTGTGACGCTACGCCACGGGGGTCTTCTGCATTAGTTGAAAATCCCAGGGCAATGGTCACTTTCTCAATTTCCTGAGATGCTTCCTGGGACTCTGCTCCAGATGCAGCCTTCTGCTGTTTTTTACACGCATTGAGGGACAATACGGCAACCAGACACATCGCACATACTAACAGTTTCTTAGCCATAGACTGATTCTCCTGCTTCTTTCATAGTATTTTCGTCAAAGATGGCAAAACTATTCTTGCCATTTTCCTTTACATGATACAATGCGGCATCTGCCCGCTTAAAGAGTTCCTTGTAACTGCCAGCCTGTTCCGGGAAGCGTGAAATGCCGATACTGGAGGTAACATGGACGGCAACATCACCGCTCGTATACGTTTCGCGCAGAATGTTGTTCAGGACGCCTGCTTTTTCCGCAATGATTTCATCAATCTTGTCATGCCCCATTGTTTCTGGCAGCGTAAGGAAGACACAGAATTCGTCACCGCCTATGCGACCGATAAAATCACGCTCGGAAAAGACCAGGTTGATTTTATTTGCGGCATCACAGATTGCCGTATCACCCGCACTATGGCCGATTTTGTCGTTTACCTGCTTAAAGTTGTCCAGGTCAAGCATGTAAAAGGCACCTTCTGCGTTCGGAGAAGCATTTTTTATCCATTCAGTGATATGCTTTTCCATAGAGACCTTGTTGAGCAGACCAGAAAGAAGATCCGTTTCTGCCATCTCTTTCAGTTCCTGTTCATGCACAATCTGTGCGTTCACATTTGCCAGACTGCCGATAAGCTTTAGGGGAGCCCCACCCTCTTTGTCCTTGATAAGGGTACCGGACAGCCTGTACCACACATATTCACCTTCGCCTGCAAGAATACGTAATTCTGAACCGTATATTGATTCTCCGGAATCAATGAATTTTTTCAGGCGGGAACGCAAATCCCTTTCTGATTCGTGGATGCGTTCTTCAATCATATTGAACCAGTCTAAGGGCAGCTGATGAAGATTTTCTCCAAAAAGGAATTTTGTATCTCCGGTAAATTCAATAACCCTGCGGTTAAAATCATATTCGTATACAAGCGTCTGACTGCTCTGAGTTGTTACTGCATAGCGCACATTGTCTTTTTCAATCTTTTCGTTTTCTTTTAAGAGTTTTAAGATTAAATAGATAAAGGCACTAAAGACCAGCAGCACTACCAGAATAAGCATAATGCTCATCCAGACAATTCTGCGCTGCTGGGCATCCAGATAATCCGCCGTAACCGCAGAAAGGACATACCAGCCGTTCATATTAACTGGCGTATAGACCATGATACGTTCTTCACCATTGATTTCGTAACGCACGCTGTCCGTTTTGTTTGCCTTGATATCATTGCGGATTGTGTTCAGCCTCAGATTGCTCAAAGCCTGCTGGTCTGCCATAAAAGTAAGCCAGTTTTCGGAAAAGCATAATCGTTCTGCACTTGAACTGCCAACCAGAACGCGTCCGTTGCCGTCTACCAGAAAAGAGTAACCGCTTCCGCTAAAGGTATCTACCGCAAAGATGTCATCCAGAATTGAATAGGCAAAGGTGCCGGTAATAACGCCTACAACTTTTTTATTTTGAAAAATCGGTACGGCCAGAGTCAGAACCTTTTCGCCGTCTTCGTCCAGGGAGATATTTGATGAGACGGAAGCAATTCCTTGCAGGGCTTTCTTAAAGTAATCATTCATCATGATATTGCCGGATGACTTGCCGTCGTAATTGATTGTCATTCCGCTTGTGTTTGCAACCGCAATACGCTTGAATTCGCCCACGCCCTTTGTGGACATGATTGTCTGTTTGATTTTGTTGTAATCGTTCATGTCTACGTCAGCAAAATATCGCGCCTGACTTTCCAACATGAAGAGCTGGTCATTTAATTTGACTTTAAAGGTACCTGCATACAAAATAGCAGTTTCTTTGAGGAAGTTGGTAGAATTCGCATAGACCGTTGCACTTATCTGCCGTTGAAAAAACAAAAAAGAAAATACGATAATGGCAAGGAGTACAACAAATGTTCCAATTCGTCGCTTCATACATGCACCCTTATTAGTACATTTTACACGACAAATGAAAAGTATGCAAACTTTTTATCTGTCTTTATGCCTCTTTCTTTCCCAAAAGTGTAAAGTCATTTACTTCACTGCAGAAAGCAATACCGCTTCCCGGCTGGCTCAAACAGTTCAGGTCACGGATTGCTTCAAGCACGGCGGCTTTTTTCTCGCTTTCCACCACAATCAAAAGCATTTCCTTTTCAGGAACAATATGAGCACCAAAGAATTTCTCATCATCTTCGCGGGCAGTTCCCCTTGCATTGATAACCGTACCGCCGCCTGCACCAGCCTTACGCGCCGCCGCCATGGCATCATCTGCATATCCCTTGTTCAGAATTACTGAAATCAGTTCATGTGACTTTTCCATCTGCTTTTCTCCTTTGCTTTTGTCTTTGGTAACACTGCCTCTTTTCATCATTGCATTTACATCTATTGAAAAAAGAGTGCCAAAACGAGCTTTTTCGGTCTCTGTGGCTTTAACAATTTCATCAATAATGGCTTCTTTCTGGTTTTCTTCCACAACCATGTAAATCAGGTCTTTTGTGGTTTCTCCTAAGCCAAGCACGGCTGCCATATTGGACTGAGCCATGCCCCGCCCCATGAGTACGGTTCCGCCACCACAGCCTGCCTTGACAGCCGCTGCCGTAAGTTTTTCACCTTTGTCATGAGGAACAATACTTATCAGCCATGAGAACATACTCATTTTGACCTCCTCTTCGTCTGTGTATCTTTTTTCTGATTTTTCTGCATTTTCTGTTTTTCCTATTTCTTCTGTTTTTCCTGTTTCTTCTGTTTTTTCTTTCCAAAAACCAGACCCAGAATCTGAATGGCAATCAGAGGAGTCATGGCAACCAGAGCAATAACACCAAAGGCATCAACTGCCGGATTTCCACCGCTTGCCGCTGAAGCACCGATGGTAAAAGACAGGACAAATGTACTCGTCATCGTACCGCTGGCAACACCGCCTGAGTCAAAGGCAATGCCTGTAAAGAGTTTGGGGCAGAAAAATGCCAGAATCAGGGCAAGGGCATATCCCGGAATCAGTACATACCAGATGCTGAAGCCTGTCAGTACGCGTAACATGGACAATCCGATGGAAGTTGCCACACCTGCGGACAGAGCAACCAGCATGACCCGCCTCTTGATGGTACCGCCACTAACACTTTCTACCTGATCCGTCAAAACCCAGACGGCAGGCTCTGCAATAACAACCACCGCGCCAAAGGCACAGCCAATAACAACAAGCAGAAGAGACCAGAGGGAAGAAGATGCTGCCAGAGCCCCCAGCACTTCGCCCAGACGCTCACCGACAGGCATAAAGCCGCCGTTTGCACCCGTAAGAAAAATGACCAGGCCCACAAAACTGAGCACAAAGCCCCGCACCATACGCAGTACCTGGACAGGCGGCATTTTTATCAGTGTAATCTGAAAGACCGCCGCCATTGCAGCCAGGGGGAGCAGAGCAGTCAGCACTTCATGAGTAATTTCCGGAAGCAGGTGCAGAAAAACATCAAGTCCCTGGGCAGCCACTTCCTTTCCGTCTACCGCATCAATCAGATTGTTTACGTCTGTTCCGTGAGCAGGCTTTCCCAGCATAATGCCGTAGAGACAGACGGCGGCAATTGGGCCGATAGATGCAATGCCAGTAAGGCCAAAACTGTCGTCATTGGATTCCCCTGATTTTGCATTTGTTTTTGCACGGACAGCCGCCACACCCACACCCAGTGCCATGATAAAGGGAACCGTCATGGGACCAGTTGTTGCACCGCCGGAGTCAAAGGCAACCCCCTGAAACTCTATGGGAGAAAAATAGGCAAGGGCAAATACAATTCCATAAGAAATGAGCAGCAGAATATTAAGCGGAAGGGAAAGAACTGTACGCAGAATGCCCAGGGAAACAAATAAACCCACACCCGCTGCAATCATCAGAATCAGGCCCCACTTGCT
>ODAI012455673.1_pt1 | contig 22864 bp, 16 predicted proteins | sample 1539321 | NCBI WGS metagenome assembly ODAI01 (sample SAMN02144231, study PRJEB22623) | gut metagenome | biome: sheep rumen | host: Ovis aries | place: New Zealand | reverse complement strand
TGAAGTGTTCGATTCCGCCCGTCACTGCAATGATATTGTTCAGACTTGCCGCAGCAAGCATGGAACACAGTATTACGAACAAGAGCAAAATGATATTCATGGTTTTCTTGCGTTTCAGATCTTTTTTCAGTATTCTCCAAAACATTGTACATTCCTCCTATTATGTACATTCCTTCTCCCTATGCTTTGATTATAGCACAGAAATTCTTAACAAGTCTTTAACTTCTGAAAAGCTGCAACAAAAAAGCAGATACCCGCAAGACAGGGCATCTGCATCCATATTACGCAGAATGTGTTTATATTATCCTCCCGACAGGATCACACGCAGGGTCATGACCAATGCAAGGAAAAAGGTTGCAATGACCGCTCCCTTTGGGAATTTGCCGTGAAGATACAGGATAAGAGGTCTCACGCCTTTCACATAAAGCACCGAAAATGCACCGAAGATAAGGCTTGAAAAGAGTGAGATACGCCCCTGAAAGTTGAGAGGCCACGCAAAGTAGTCCCAGAGCATATAGCCGAATATCTTTTCTGTGACCAAAGCTGCTATGTATTCAAATACAGTGGTCATTACCGTGCATACCGCAAACACCCTTATCCAGGACGGCTTTCTTTTCCCGTACAGGAGGGACAGAAAAAGAGCAAAAAAAGCATAGATAGGGAGCAGGGGAACGGGAAGAACGCCCCTGTCCTCAAAATGTCCCAGATATACCGATGTGATAAGAGTCTCATAGCTCCAGCCTATAAAGCCTGCTGTCATAAACTCCGCAAAAGCCGCTGATACCGCACCAATAGGGGAGAGCTTTCGTTCCTGTTCCATTCCTGTCTTCACCGCATTTACCTTTCTTTTGAGATTTGTACCGATAATGATATTCTATCACAGTTTTTGACGGATTACAATAGGGTAAGGGATATCCAAAGCATACAGCCATCAATGTACACAAAAATTAAAGAAATCGCAATATTCTATAACATAAGATTTTCTTAATGTTAATAAAAAACCACTAAAAATACCTACTCAAAAGTGGTATTATAGTCTTTGTGTGTTAATTTACAGCAGCAAAGGAAATGCAGTTCTTTTATGATAAAACTATGTATATTTGACCTTGACGGTACACTTATAGATTCTCTTGCCGACCTTGCCGCAGCCTGCAACAATGCACTGACGGAATGTGGGTTAGGCACTCATGAGACCGAAGAATACCGTTATTATGTTGGTAACGGAGTCATACGGCTGATAGAGCGAATTATTCCGCCGGGGAAGATCTCGCCCGGCGTTAAGGACAAAATGATCGCTCTTTTTAACGAATACTATCACGAGAACTATAATGTATATACCAGACCCTACGAAGGTATGATACCCACCCTTGACAGCCTTTGCCGTGAGGGCATACTTTGCGCTGTGGTCTCCAACAAGCCGGAAGAGTTCACAAACACCATTGTGAAGGAATTCTTCGGCAGCCGCTTCTTTGCGGTAAAGGGCAATATACCGGGCACACCGGTAAAGCCCGACCCCGCAGGAGTGAAAAAGGTCATGGAACTGGTATCGGAAAAGCTGGGTGCGCCCCTTTCCGGAGATGAAGTGCTGATGATAGGGGACAGCTCCGTTGACATCATGACCGCCAAAAATGCGGAGATAAAAAGTGTAGGATGTACATGGGGATTTCGTGAGGAAAAAGAGCTTTCGGACAGCGGTGCGGACTATATAGTACACGCACCGGAGGAAATACTGACAATTCCGGGCATTGCCCGATAAGGAGTGCGGTGCGAGGGCATCGGGCTCCATCATCCGGAGGTAATTAAAATGAAAGCAAGCGAAGTCCATATGCAGTATCTTGACGAGGCCTTTGACGAAAATGGCGTCGTCTGCAAGTCAGAACTGAATCTACCCGATAATTTCAACTATGCTTACGATATAATAGATAAGATAGCAGAATGTGAGCCCCACCGCAGAGCCATGATCTGGTGCGACGACGAAGGGCGCAAGAGGACCTTCACCTACGGAGAGTTCTCGAAGCTCTCAAACCGTGCGGCAAACCTTTTCACAGACAAGGGGATCAAAAAGGGCGACAGGGTCATGTGTGTCCTCAAGCGCCACTGGCAGATATGGATAATCATTCTTGCTCTTGACAAGATAGGTGCGGGGCTCATACCCGCCACCAACCAGCTCAAAAAGAAGGACTATGTTTTCAGGTTCAGGGCAGGGGATGTAAAGGCTATCGTAGCCACAGCAGACGGAGAGGTCAACGATAATGTTGAACAGGCTCTCACGGAATACCCCCTCAAGGAACAGTTCATCGTAAAAGGGAGCCGTGAAGGATGGGTGGATTTTGACGATCTGCTCATGAATTATCCGGACACCTTTGAAAGAGTGGAGAACCATGTGGACGATGACTGCCTCATGTTCTTCTCATCCGGCACCACAGGCTATCCCAAAATGGTGATGCACTCCCACAGATACGGTGCCGCACACATACCTACTGCCAAGTACTGGCACCATATAAACTCCGAATCCATCAACCTTACCATTTCCGAAAGCGGATGGGGCAAGTTCTTCTGGGGAAAATTCTACGGGCAGCTGGCTCTGGGAGCCACTGTCATGGCATATGACTTTACAAGGTTCGTGCCTGCGGACGTGCTTAAAATGATAGAGCAGTACAAGGTGACCTCATTGTGCTGTCCCGCCACCATTTACCGTTTCTTTATCAAGGAAGGCATGGAGGGCTACGACATTTCCTCGCTGCGCTACGCAACGACAGCAGGTGAGGCGCTCAACTCCGAGGTCTACAACAAGTTCTTTGAGTATACGGGACTAAAGCTCATGGAGGGCTTCGGTCAGACCGAGACCGTTCTTATAATAGGAAACCCCTACAATTCCGTTACACGCTCCGGCTCCATGGGCAAGGCGATGCCTCTGTTCAATGTCATAGTTGCCGACCCTGACGGAAAGGAATGTCCGCCCAACACCACCGGTGAGATCTGCGTTGTGCTCCGTGAGGGCGTGAACAACGGCATCTTCAAGGGCTATGTAAATAACGATGAGGCAAATGCCAAGGCATTTTCCAACGGTCTTTACCACACAGGCGACACCGCCTACCGTGATAAGGACGGATATTTCTGGTATGTGGGTCGTGTGGACGATGTTATCAAGTCTTCGGGCTACCGCATAGGGCCTTTTGAGATAGAGTCCGTTCTGATGGAACACCCCGCTGTCCTGGAATGTGCCGTGACGGGCGCTCCGGATCCCATAAGAGGACAAGTGGTCAAGGCATCTATCGTGCTCACGAAGAAGTACAAGGAAAAGACCCCGGAGGAGCTGGAGGCTCTGAAGGACGAGCTGAAAAAGCACGTAAAGTCCAACACCGCTCCCTACAAATACCCCCGTATCATCGACTTTGTGGATGATCTTCCCAAGACCATAAGCGGAAAGATACGCCGTGTGGAGATAAGGGAAAGAGACAACAAAAAAGCATAAATACAGGATGCCCCGGCTTTGGGGCATCTTTTTTATCAAATGTGAAAACTATGTAAAAAAAGCAAGTATACTATTGAATTCGCAATAAACGGTATGTTATAATAAAGTTTGCGAATAAATATAACATGGCAAAGGAATGATGTGCATGGTGAAAAAGATCCTCTCCTGTGTGGGAGAGTATAAAAAATATGCAATACTTACACCCATAGTCATGCTGGGAGAGGTACTGATGGAGGTACTCATCCGCCGCATAATGAAGGTCATGGTGGATGACGGAATAAGGGGAAGCAACATAGATGTCACCGTAAAAATGGGCATAGTGATGGCACTTATGGCTGTCTTCTCACTTATCTGCGGCTCCCTTGGCGGAAAGTTTGCAGCTATGGCAGGTATGGGACTGGCAAAGAATGTGAGAAAAAAGCTGTTTGGAAAGGTAAACGACTTTTCCTTTGCGAATGTGGACAAATACTCCACCGCTTCCCTTGTCACAAGGCTCACCACCGATGTGACCAATGTACAGAACACCTTTATGATGATACTGCGAATGGCGATACGCTCTCCGTTTATGCTGCTTTTCGCCCTCATAATGGCAGTCTCCATAAATCCAAAGCTGGCAATGGTCTTTCTGGTGGCAATACCCATTCTCGGTATATCTGTCATACTCATTGTAAAGAATGCACACCCCAGATTTGAGGCTATGCTGAAAAAATACGATGCACTCAACTCCCGTATTCAGGAAAACCTTATAGGCATCAGGGTAGTAAAGGCTTTTGTGCGTGAAAAGCATGAGGGAGAGAAGTTCATAGCCACGGCAGATGAAGTCCGTGCTGCGCAGGTATATGCGGAAAAGCTGGTCATCATGGGAATGCCCATAATGCAGATAACAATGTACTCCACCATTGTAGCTGTGCTGTGGTTCGGCGGAAATATGCTCATAAACGGGACTATGACCATAGGCAATCTTTCCAGCTTCCTTACCTATATAACCCAGATACTCATGTCTCTTATGATGCTCTCCATGATCTTCATCATGGTCACCATATCCATAGCATCCATGAGAAGGATCACCGAAATATTCGATGAAGTCCCCGATATCTCCGATGAAAATGCGGACAGGGATCTTGTCCCCGCAGACGGTTCCATTGTTTTCGACCATGTGGATTTCAGCTATTCCAAGGAAAAGGACAACCTGAACCTGAGCGATATAAACATCAGCATAAAGTCCGGCGAGACCATAGGCATAATAGGCGGCACCGGCTCCGCAAAATCCACGCTGGTACAGCTCATACCCAGGCTTTATGATGTTACAGACGGTGAGCTGAGAGTAGGGGGCAGGAATGTAAAGGACTACACCCTTGAAAACCTGAGAAACAGCGTGGCAATGGTATTGCAGAAAAATGTTCTCTTCTCCGGCACCATAAGAGACAATCTGCGCTGGGGAAATGAGAACGCTACGGATGAAGAGATAGAGGAAGCGTGCAGGAATGCTCAGGCACACGACTTTATAATGAGCTTCCCGGACGACTATGACACCGATCTGGGTCAGGGCGGTGTGAATGTTTCTGGCGGACAGAAGCAAAGGCTTTGTATCGCAAGGGCACTGCTCAAAAAGCCCAAGATAATCATCCTTGATGATTCCACATCCGCTGTGGATACAGCCACCGATTCAAAGATAAGAGACGCTTTTGCGACAAAACTTGGGGACACCACTACCATAATCATCGCACAGAGGATATCCTCCGTAGCCGATGCAGACAGGATAATAGTCCTTGACGACGGCAGGATAGACGCCTTTGACACCCATGAGAACCTTCTCAAAAACAATGAGATATACCGTGATGTGTATAATTCTCAGCAGAAAGGGGATGAATAACTATGCCAAGAGGCCCCTTAAAACCGGGACAGAAGCCCAAGAATCCTTTCAGCACCTTTGGCAGAGTGATCTCCTACGCAAAGGAATATACTCCTCTTCTCATCCTTGTAGTCGTACTCATAATAATCTCATCTTTGGCAGGTATAATAGGCACCTCCTTTATGCAGAAGATAATAGACCTGTACATCCTCCCAATGGCGGATCAGGGCAGAACGGACACCCTGGTGAGTCAGTTCATAGGAGCTCTTGCCACCATGATGTGCGTCTATGTTATGGGTGCGGCAAGTTCCTTTATCTATTCAAGGATACTCCTGAAAATATCCACTCAGATCCTTTTCAGACTGCGCAAGGATGTTTTCACTCACATGGAGACCCTTCCAATACGCTATTTTGACACCAATACCCACGGCGACATCATGAGCCGTTACACAAACGACATAGATACCATCAGGGAGCTGCTGTCCAACACGTTCTCCAGCTTCATACAATCCACTGTAACGGTGGTCGGCGTGTTCTCCATGATGATATGGTATTCATGGCAGCTGACCCTCCTTACCATGGTGATGATGGTGGTGCTTCTTGTGGTTACAGGCACCATAGCCAAAAACGGCGGCAAATTTTTCGTGGTGCAGCAGGCTGCTCTGGGAAAACTCAACGGCTACATCGAAGAAATGATGGACGGTCAGAAGGTAGTCAAGGTCTTTGTACATGAAAAAAAGGCCACAGAGGAATTTGATGTCCTGAATAATGCCCTTTGCTCCGCAGCCACCTCAGCCAACACTTTCACCAACATCATGGGTCCTGTTTCAAATAACCTGGGTCACATCCTTTATGCCATTGTTGCCGTGGCAGGCTCCGTACTTGCCATAAACGGTGCATCAGGCTTTGCGGGCGTGATAGGTATAGGAACGGTGGTAGCTTTCCTGACCTATGTGCGCAGCTTCATAATGCCCCTTTCCCAGGTGGCTCAGCTTTTCAACACGGTCCTGTCGGCGCTTGCCGGTGCGGAAAGAGTGTTCGCCCTCGTCGACGAAAAGCCTGAAGAGGATGATGGCTATGTTACCCTTGTAAATGCAGTCATAGACGAACAGGGGAATGTTACCGAATCCGATGTTCGCACAGGTCAGTGGGCATGGAGACATCCCCATAAGGCGGATGGCACTGTTACCTATACTCCCGTAAGAGGAGAGGTGACCTTCAATGATGTGACCTTCGGGTATGTTCCCGAAAAGACAGTCCTTCACGACATTTCCCTCTGGGCAAAGCCCGGACAGAAAATTGCCTTCGTTGGCTCTACGGGAGCGGGAAAGACCACTATCACAAACCTTATAAACCGCTTCTATGATGTTCCCGACGGTAAGATACGCTACGACGGCATAAACATAAACAAGATCAAAAAAGCCGACCTGAGTCGCTCTCTTTCCATGGTGCTTCAGGACACACACCTTTTCACGGGTACAGTCATGGACAATATCCGCTACGGAAAGCTGGATGCCACGGATGAAGAGTGTATCGCAGCAGCAAAGCTGGCAAACGCCCACAGCTTCATCAAGCACCTGCCGGAAGGCTATGATACCATGCTTTATTCCGACGGTGCCAACCTTTCACAGGGACAGAGACAGCTCCTTGCCATTGCAAGAGCAGCGGTCGCCGATCCTCCTGTGCTCATACTTGATGAGGCTACATCCTCCATTGATACAAGAACGGAATCCCTTGTGGAAAAGGGAATGGACAGCCTTATGGAAGGCAGGACGGTGTTTGTCATAGCCCACAGGCTCTCCACTGTAAGGAACTCCGATGCTATCATGGTGCTTGAAAACGGCAATATCATCGAAAGAGGAGACCATAACACCCTTATAGAGAAAAAAGGAAAATACTACCAGCTATACACGGGTATGTTTGAACTTGATTAAAAAAAAACGCACACCCATATAGAATTCTTGCCCCAAAGCACTTCAAAGTGCTTTGGGGCATCGTGTTTTATACGGGTGTTAATACTGATTCTTCCTCGATGTATAGACAATCTCCAAGCCTCAAATCCCTTATATTCAAGCATTTGCGGCTTGTTTCTTGTCTATACATCGGTCAGAAATCAGTATAAGAATACAAAGGCTTTAAAAGGCTTGAAAAAGCTAAAAATCTCTATGTGGTTTTATTGGGTCAATCTTTTTTGTGAAGGTAATATCGAAACCATGGCTTTCCTATGCCGGAAAAGCCAAAAATGGACACCTTTTCAGTGTCCATTTTTTCTTTTATATGTGGCGGGATCAGGCGGGGCAGGGGAGGGGAGCCGATACTCTGCGCTTTAGTTGCAGCAGCCCCTGCGGATCCTTTCGTGTACATATCCGTGTTCTTCCTCACGCCTTCCGCAGCGGGGGCAAACATCGTTTATTATACCGGAGTAGCCGCAATAGGGGTCTCTGTCTACGGGATGGTTTATGGAGCCGTAGCCTATGCCGGATTCCTTCATGCAGCGGACTATCTTCTCGAAGGCATCAAGATTGCTCATAGGATCGCCGTCAAGCTCCACATAGCTGATATGACCGCCGTTTGTGAGTGCATGATAGGGAGCTTCTATCTTTATTTTGTCAAAAGCACTGATAGGATAGTATACGGGAACATGGAAGGAATTTGTATAGTAATTCTTGTCCGTAACGCCTTCAATGACACCGAACATCTTCCTGTCAAGGCGTACAAAGCGTCCGGAAAGACCCTCGGCGGGGGTAGCGATAACGGAGAAATTCAGACCCGTCCTGATCGACTCTTCATCCATTCTCTTGCGCATCCTGCCTATGATCTCAAGTCCCAGTTCCCTTGCTTCCTCATCTTCTCCGTGGTGTTTTCCGATAAGTGCCTTCAGACACTCTGCAAGGCCTATAAAGCCTATGGTAAGAGTACCGTGCTTGAACACTTCTCCCACCTGCTCATCGGGACCCAGCTTCTCTGAATCTATCCATATTCCCTGACCCATGAGGAACGGGAAATTACGCACGGTCTTCTGGGATTGTATGGAGAACCTGTGGAGCAGCTGTCTGCACACCAGATCCATTACATCCTCAAGAGAATCAAAGAATGCGCCCACATTGTGATCCGCCTTTATGGCAAGTCTGGGAAGGTTCACAGATGTAAAGGAAAGGTTTCCTCTCCCGCAGACAACTTCCTTGGTAGGATCGAAATGATTTGCCATTACACGGGTACGACAGCCCATATATGCCACCTCAGTATTGTAATCGCCCTTCTTGTAATATGGGAGATTAAAGGGAGCATCAATGAAGGAAAAGTTGGGGAAAAGCCTCTTTGCGGAAACTCTGCACGCCAGCTTGAACAGATCGTAGTTAGGGTCTTCGGGGTTGTAGTTTATGCCTTCCTTTATCTTGAAGATATGTATGGGGAATATAGGCGTCTCACCGTTTCCAAGACCTGCTTCCTGTGCAAGGAGCACGTTCTTTATGACCATGCGTCCCTCGCTGGAGGTATCAAGACCGTAGTTTATGGATGAAAAGGGGACCTGCGCACCTGCACGGCTGTTCATGGTATTCAGGTTATGGATAAGAGCTTCCATCGCCTGATAAGTGGCACGCTCCACCTCCTTGACGGTGTTCTTCGCAGTGTATTCCTGTATCCTGTCGGCAGTCTTTTCATCTACGTGCTCCAGCAGGAGAGCCCTTTCAGCCTCCCTGTAGCCGTTGTTATTGTCAAGGACCGGATAAACGCCCTTTTCATCAAGGATCTTCTTTGCGATACTGTCAGCTATTTCCTGACCGTTGTCAAGGAGACCCATCATTTCCAGACAGCGGGCACAATTATATACATAGCGGCGCTTATAGGTCTTTTTCACGCCGTCCACCATAGCATAATCGAAATTGGGTATGCTCTGACCGCCGTGCTGATCGTTCTGGTTGGACTGTATGGCTATGCAGGCAAGAGCGGCATAGCTGGAGATATCATTGGGTTCCCTGAGATAGCCGTGACCCGTAGAAAAGCCGCCCTTGAACAGCTTTATAAGGTCTATCTGGCAGCAGGTGGAGGTAAGGGTATAATAATCCAGATCGTGGATGTGGATATCACCCTCACGATGAGCCTTTGCCACATCCTTTTCAAGGATATACATTTCATAGAACTGCTTTGCGCCCTCGGAGCCGTATTTGAGCATGGTACCCATGGCAGTGTCTCCGTTGATATTGGCGTTTTCACGCTTTATATCGCTTTGTTTTGCGGGCTTGAAGGTAAGATCCTCATAGATCTTCATGAGCTTTGTGTTCATCTCACGCATTCTTGTGCGTTCCGAACGGTAAAGTATATACGCCTTTGCTGTGCGGGCGTGGCCTTCCTCCACAAGCAGCTTTTCCACTGCATCCTGGATCTCTTCGACCGTAGGCGTGCTGTGCGCACCGTAGATCTTTTCACAGTAATCGCAGACCTTGACAGCAAGCTCCATTGCCGTATCATAATTGCTTCCGCCAACAGCCTCCGCAGCTTTGTATATGGCACGGGCTATTTTTTCAACATTAAAAGTATCCTTGCGTCCGTCCCTTTTGATTATATGGGTTATCATGAAAAGACCTCCAACCACAACATATAGTATTCGCAAAAGAGCTCAACCACAATATATTGTGGTTGAGGTATAGATAATAGTATATAACATTAAAAATGATTTGTCAATAGGAATTTTGACGCTCTAATTTCGCATAACTTTTATTATGCGAAATTAGAGCGTTTCTGTCCATGGGCTGTTCTGAGTCTATCCTCTCCTATCAGCTTTGCAAAGACCATTATACTCCATGAGCGGGCTTTGCTTCAATAGGCATGGTCTATCTGTAACCAAATTGTAATTGATATGTAATCAAAACAAAATGAACTTACGACCCTTTATTGATAAAATATAATAGTATTTTTATGTGTATTTGAGAATCTACCACCGAAGGGAGAAAATGTTTAGGATAAAGGGCTCGGCAAAGCCTTTTATCAAAACATCACAGTTTTTATCATGACTATTACTGATGCAGTTATACAAGGTATAATACAAGGTCTGACCGAATTTCTTCCGGTGTCAAGCTCCGGTCATCTGTCCGTTTATCAGCACCTTACGGGCATTTCGGGCGAAAACTCCGCTCTGATAACAGTCTCGCTCCATCTTGGCACCCTTTTTGCGGTGATCGTGGCTTTTCGCCAAAAAGTCCTGAATCTTCTGAAAGCCTTTTTTTCCATGGCAGCAGACATCTTCACAGGCAAATTCAAATGGAAGGAAATGAGCGGCGACAGGCGCATCCTCCTTATGATAGTCATTTCTATATTTCCCCTGCTGCTCTTCTACCCTTTCAGGCACATCTTTACAGGCATATCAGAGGATAATGACATCATAGCCGAGGGTATATGCTTTATCTACACTTCCGTACTGCTCTTTGTGGGATGTGTCATTTCCAAAAAGAACATAAAGACCGGCGGAACACTGAAATCCGCCCAGGATCTTGAACCCTTTGATGCTCTGGTCATAGGCATATTCCAGGGAGTTGCCCTGTTGCCGGGCGTATCACGCTCAGGCTCCACCATAGCAGGCGCACAGATAACCGGGATGAAGCGTGAGGATTCCATAGAATACAGCTTTATACTGGGGATACCCGTAATCATGGCAGGAGCACTTTCGGAATATCTTGATGCCGCAAAAAGCGGTGCTCAGCAGCTCACAGAGCCTGTTCCCATCCTTGTGGGCATGGCGGTGGCGGCTGTAGTCGGATACCTTGCCATCATCCTTGTAAAATGGCTCACAAAGACCGACAGGTTCATAGTTTTCTCGGTGTACACCCTGATACTTGGTCTTGCGGTGACAGGGCTCGGTATTTACGAGCATATCTCCGGCAACTTTATTTATTTTATGATAAGTCAGAATATGTGATTTTCGGTTCAAAGGCATTTAACTGCCTTTGAACGCATTTTTACAGGTCGATAACAAAAAGAGGGCTTATGGCACAGACTAAAAAAAACGGCAGCAAGAGGAGCAGCACATCCTCCTCCCGCTCCAAAAAAAGCAGCAGCAAGGGAAACAGCGGCGACAGGAAGGTATTCTGGTCAGCGCTGCTGCTCATAACAGGCATTTTGATATTGGCTTTTACGCTCATCACAGGTGAAAGTGTATGGTATTTCATACATAATACCCTGCTCGGCGCCTTCGGTGTGGCAGTGGTACTGGTCCCCATAGTGCTTATTTACGCCTCTGTGATGATCGGTCTTGATAAGGAAAAGGACAAGGTCATAGGAAAGGTGCTGCAGGGTGCGGTACTGGTCATACTGGTATGTGCGGCTGCACAGATATTCTCCGACTATACCATAGACCGCAGCCTTGCTCTGAGCAAAATTGCCGATGACCTTATGGAAAACGGCAAGCAGTTCAAGGGCGGCGGCATCTTCTCCGTGGCAGTAGGCATTCCACTGCTCATGGCATTCGGAAAAATAGGCGCAGGCATCATTATAGTGCTGGCAGTGCTGTTCTTTGTGCTGCTTCTGGCAAACAAGACCGTCATAGATGTTTTCAGGATGATAGGAAATGCCTTTGCAAAAATGAGGGATGCAAGACCAGAATATGTGGAGACAGAGGTCTATATCCCGGAAAACAAGACAGGGCACAGAGAAAAGGCCGTACAGCAGAGCGTTGATATCCCTCTGCCCTCTCATGCGGTTTCTCAGCCTCTCCCGGCAAAGGAGAAAAACAGGAGAAAAAAGGCAGGATCCGTGAGCATCCCCGTTCCTGCTGTACAGACATCATCAGAGCCGGCAGTGCCCAATTCCGATGTACCGGGCTCTATCGCCAGGAAAGCACAGGATTCATTTGACATAGATATACCTATACACGATGAGATGCTCTCCGCCGATGTGCCGAACAATTTTGCAAAGGAAAAAACTCCCCAAGAGGAGATACAATACGAGGTAGAAAGCTACAGAAAGGCTCTGAGAGAACAGCAGGCAAGGAAAAAGAAGAAAATATCTATCGCAGATCTCCCCTTCTCTCTTGACCCCATAGGCTCGGACAAAGATCCGAAGGAGGCATTCACTCCCCAGTCCGAGGAGCTTTTCAGCTTCCTTGACAAGGACATCACCTCCGTTCCATCACCTGCCGTGAAAGAGACTGTACTCTCCGATGAAAATGACGGCAGTGACGGTAAAAAGACCGCAGCCCTCTCCCCTGCCACGGATGCTGAAACGGTCAGTGATGCGGTAACAGAGGATGAAAATTCCGACAGCATCGCAGGAGCCTCCCATCCGGCCGCATCTTCCGATGAAAATGATGACGGCAGGGAAAGGATGTCTCTTTCCAAGATAATCGAAAAAGCCGCCATGAGTGCGGGGGCAGTGTCCAAGGCACCCTCAGCAGCAGAGCTGTCTCCCGTTCGGGAGATCAGAGAAGCACCAAAGAGCTATCCACCGGTTTCTGCTGAAAAGAAGATAATCAAGACCTCCAGCCTTGCATCCAACAAAATAGGTGACGATGAGGATCTTGACCTTCCCGAGACCACAGCACAGGACATACAGGAAGAGATCGCAGAAAACTCCAGAGAGGTCATAGAATATACCATCCCTCCCATAGAGCTTCTGAAAAAATCCACAAACGACATGAATGTTACGGAGGCATCCGCAGAAATGAGAGAAAATGCGGATATACTCCTGAAAACACTTGAAAGCTTCGGCATAGCCGCCGAGATCGTCAATATCAACAGAGGCCCCTCCGTTACAAGGTACGAGCTTCTTCCAAAGGCTGGCATAAAGCTCTCTAAGATACGCTCACTTGCGGATGATATAGCCCTCAGACTGGCAGCCATGGGCGGCATAAGGATAGAGGCTCCCATACCCGGAAAGGCTGCTGTGGGCATTGAAGTGCCAAACCGTGTCAAGGATGTCGTAACGCTGAGAGATGTTCTTGATACCAAGGAATTTGCCAACAACAAATCAAAGCTCACCTTTGTGGTGGGAAAGAACATCGACGGAGATATCATACTCGGAGACATAGCATCCCTGCCCCATATCATCATCGCAGGCACAACGGGCTCCGGTAAATCCGTCTGCACCAACGGTATAATCATGAGCATACTTTACAATGCCACCCCCGAAGAGGTGCGCCTTGTGCTCATAGACCCCAAAATGGTGGAATTCAAGATCTACAACGGCATACCTCACCTCCTTCTGCCGGTGGTGACCGACCCCAGAAAGGCTGCGGGCGCCCTTTCATGGGCTGTTCAGGAAATGCTCAAAAGGTATAAGCTGTTTTCGGACAACAGTGTGCGTGATCTTAATGACTACAACGAGCTTGCACGCACAAGGGACGATCTTGATACCATTCCCCGCATAGTTATAGTCATAGATGAGCTTGCCGACCTTATGATGGCTGCCAAGTCCGAAGTTGAGGACAGTATCTGCCGCCTTGCACAGATGGCAAGAGCTGCCGGTATGCACCTTATCATCGCTACCCAGCGCCCCACCGTGGATGTCGTCACAGGCCTCATAAAGTCGAACATACCCTCCCGAATAGCGCTGAGAGTTGCATCGGGCGTGGATTCGAGGACCATCCTGGATGAAGTCGGAGCGGAAAAACTGCTCGGAAACGGCGACCTTCTCTACTTCCCCACAGGCTTCCCGAAGCCGCTTCGTGTGCAGAACAGCTATACATCCTCCAAGGAAGTGGCGGCAGTGGTGGATTTCATCAAGAACGGTGCAGGAAATGTAGTATATGATGAGGATATCATCAAGGCGGTGGAAGAAAACATCCCTGCTGTAAAAGGCGAGAAAACATCCACTCCTGCGGATAACAAGACCTATGAGGGCTCGGACGAGGAAAAGCTGGATCTTGCCATAGAATGTTGTGTGGACTCAGCGTCTGTAGGCGTGAGCGTCACCTATTTACAGAAAAAGCTGAAGCTGGGCTATGCACGAGCCTCAAGGATAATGGATGAGCTGGAGGATATGGGAGTGGTAGGTCCCCCGGACGGTGCAAAGCCCAGGCGTGTGCTCATGTCCCCCGAAATGTATGCGGAGTATAAGCTGTCACATATGGACGATGATACCTCCGCCGAATAAAGCAGCTATAGCATGAAAAAAGGAAGTTCTACAAAGAAGGCTCCGAAAAAGGGTATAGACAAGGATATGCTCCCAATTGCGGTGATACTCATCATCTTTGCGGCGGGCATTGCCTTTGCTGCCCTTTCCGAAGCGGGAATAGACACGGGAAATGCTCTGGGCAGGGTATTTGACAAGGTCTGGCAGCCCCGTATAAGCTACAATGACGAGACCCCGGAAAACACACTGCTGACCGTGAGCTTCATAGACGTGGGACAGGGTGACTGCATACTCATAGAGGGTGAAAGAACGGTGCTCATAGACACCGGAGAATACGAAAGCATAAACGATGTAAAGCGTTATCTCAAGTCAAGGAAGGTGGAACATATCGACCTTGCGGTGGTGACTCATCAGCATACGGATCACATGGGAGGCATGAGCGAGATCATAGAGAGCTATGATGTGGACAGGATAATAATGCCGAGAGCGCCGGAAGGGCTCATCCCCTCCACAAGAGGCTACGAAAAAATGCTCATTGCCGCATCGGAAAAAGGGCTTCGCTTCACTCCCGCAAAGGTGGGCTATGTGTATACCGTTACAGGCGGAGACACCGAGGCAAAGCTCAGCTTTCTCTCTCCCCTGCCCGATGAGGATTCGACTGATCTTAATGACTATTCTGCGGTGTGCAGGCTTGAATGTGGGAATGTGTCGTGGCTTTTCACGGGAGACCTTACGGAAAACACTGAAAAAAAGCTGGCAGAAAGCGGAGCAGAGCTCAAAAGTACTGTTCTGAAGGTGGCGCATCACGGCTCCTCCGGCTCCTCATGCAGAGAGTTTCTTGCCAAGGTGAAGCCCTCTCTTTCGGTGATATCGGTGGGAAAAGACAATGAATACGGTCACCCGAAGGAAGAAACCTTAAAAAGGCTGGAGCGTTTCGGAAAAGTTCTCCGGACCGATGAAAACGGCACCATAGTCATGTATACGGACGGACACACACTCACCGTAAAATGCAGTGGGACAACGGAGGACAAACAGCAGTAAGACCTTTAGGTACAAAAGGAGAAAAACGCTTATGGACAAGGAAGAAAGAAAACTTATAATAAACATTGTGTGGAAGCCTCTTTTTGCTGCGATAATGACCGCTGTGCTTATTATGGGCACCGGGATCCACCCCATCGTGATAGGCGTTACCCTCGGTATAGCCTCGGCAGCAGCCTGCTTCCTTGATCTTAAAAAATTCCTTGAAAAAAAGTGATGTTTCAGCTCCCCCTGCCATTCAAAGGACAGTGACCATATGCAAAAAAAACATTTTACCGCTCTCCTTGCAGTCCTTCCCTTGGTGATAGCAGCTGTTGATATGCTGCTGATAAAAGGCCTTACGGTACTTAATGCCGAACAGGGAGATACAGCAAATGAAGCTGTCATGGAAGCTGCCGCAGTGGCAGTTGTGATAACAGCACCCGTTCTTTGCTTTATACCGGAGATCATAGGGCTTTTCACCTCGGTAAGGATGCACAAATCGCTCGACATAGATGCTCCGTATATCACAGTACGGAACAGTATAGGAAGGATATCCCTGTTTGCTGCGGAGATACTGCTTACACTTCTATGGCTCATTGCCTCTGTTTACATCACCATTGAGTTTTTCCGTACTTAAAAACATTTTCCACTCCCCTGCCCCGGTGAGCGCAAGCTCACTATGACATCCCAAAATGGGCATACCCAAAAAGCTGTGATATAAAAAAACTGCCGTTCTATGTCAAGATCCATAGAATGGCAGTTTATTTCATATACGAAATATTATGTATGATACCTCATAGATACGGTCCTGAGATCGTCCTAACACTCATTTACCAGTCAAAGAGCCAACAGCAAATTACGACTTATTTCAAAAAGACACGAAGTTTTTTGTAACGAAATCACTTTTTCTCCGTCTAATATATGAAAGCAAAGATCATGTTCATTACGGAGGAAAAAATGGATAAGAAACTTTTTAAATTATTGGCTGCAGCAGGTGCCTTTTTGCTGAATATGGTGCTGCTCGGGACGGTCGGAAAGCTGATCGTCCCCGAAGAATGGGGCAATGATTTTACATTGCAGCGTATAGTGCTTATCATTCAGGAGATCGAGATCACATCCGTGATCGTTCTGCTGTCGGTAAAGATATTCAAGATAAAGATAGACATAGGCAGGGAAAATATTGTAAAGGGTATCTTTTGGTATGGGCTCGTGGTATGTATAGCTGTCATTGTAGATCTTGCAATGGCCTATACCGCCCCCGAAAAGAGCATAACTGCCGCTCTGCCGCATATTCTGCTGTCATTCGTCACACAGATGTGTGTCGGCGTTGCGGAGGAGGTCATGTGCAGAGGCTTTCTGTTCGGTGCGTGCAGGGAGTATTTCGGTGAGAGCAAAAAGGGGATCTGCCTGTCCGTATTTATATCGGCTCTTATCTTTGGCTGCTGGCATTTAGGAAATCTGATCGGCTCACCGGATCTTGTCATTGCTACGGCAGCACAGGTGATATATGCAACAGAGTTCGGCATTCTCTTTGCGGTCATATACTATCGCTCCAAAAATCTTGTTCCATGTATCGTGCTTCACGGTCTGTTCGATTTTGCCAGCGACTTCTGGACCTGCTTTGCAGGAGATGTGAATGAAGCCGTGACCGCAAACAGAACGACCGATATCAATATAGTTTCCGCCCTCGTTGTGATAGCTTTATGTTCACCTTTCGTAATATCCGGGCTGTGGCAGCTCAGAAATGTTTTCAAAACCAAAGCTGCGGAAGATACGGCAAACGGATAAACAGCTTCTGCCAAATGCGGATATACAGCCATTTTCAAATATTGCTTTTTGAATATCCGCATCTATGTGGCATCTGTATGATATCCTTTTTCATCGGGATGTTTTTTCCAGACTGCTTACGGTTATCTGCGGGAACGGTATGTCTATACCCTCTGCCGTAAACTCCTTGTATACATTCTCTATAAGGTCGTAATATACCTCCCAGTAATCTCCCACATTTGTCCATGCTCTCATTGTGATGACCACGCTGCTGTCGGCAAGATCCGTTATGCGTGCAAATTTATCCTTGTCCTGCAGCACCTTAGGGTGCTCCGTCATCACCTTTAACACGATGGACTTTGCTTTTTCCGTGTCACTGCCGTAAGCAACGGAAAAATTATAATCCACACGCCTTACCTTTCCCTTGCTGTAATTTATCAGCGTGGAAGAGGACACCTGCCCGTTGGGAATATAGATCAGCTTGTTGTCAAGGGAGACTATCTCCGTAGTCATTATGGATATACGGGAAACAGTTCCCGCAACTCCGCAAAGCTCCACATAATGCCCCTTTTCAAAGGGCTTGGTATAGAGTATTATAAGTCCTCCCGCAACATTTGAAAGGCTGCCCTGGAGTGCCAGACCTACTGCCACGGAAGCAGCACCCATAACCGTTATTATGGAAGCCATGGGTACGCCCAGCACAGAAAGGGCTATTACTATCACAAGAGACGAGAGCACCACTCTGAGAGCCGATCCCACAAAATCCTGCGCCGTCTTGTCTACCTTTGTGCGGCCTGCCGCCTTGTCTATCAGCTTTATGATGAGCCTTGTTATGAGCATCCCCACTATATAGATGACTATCGCACAGATGACAGTGGGTATATAAGCCACAAGTGTATCCGCAAAGTCCTTCAGTATATCCTTGTCTGCTCTCCCGTGGGTAACAGCATCCATGACTTCTCCCGCCATTCTTGCCACATCTTCTCCGCCGGGAGATGAGGTGCTTATCTCCGTACCGTCCAATTTACTTCCTCCTTGTCACATACTGTCGATCATGCTTCTTATCTGCTCTTCCGATTCCTCCGGAGATAAAAGCACACCGTACTCCTCCGCATTTACTATAAAATCCTCGAAGGCAGCTACCACAGCAGGATCCTTTACAAGTATCATCTTCTTTTCGTTTTCTCTGGAATAGGCGATGCAAAGCCTGTTCCGGTCTATCAATATCTGTGAGTCCCTGGGTATCTGCGTAAGGGACGAGCGTATTATCCTGAATCCTCCGTGCCTGATGATGTTTTCAAGCACCTCTTTCCTTGCGGGGACATCCGGAGGTTCAAAGAGCATTTCCGAGATATAGCCCATTTTACCTGTCCGAACAAGATCCGCAAGTCCTTCAGGGGTGAAGTAGTAATATACCGCTCCCGCAGAAGATATTCTCTTTTCGTCCAGCAGCTTGTCCACGGAGCCTATGCCCATACTCCTGACCATTTTCGATGTCATGTGTTCCTTTTTGAGAAATCTTTCCACAGTGTTTTCGCTCATAAAGGGAAAGACCTCCGGGCGGTATTCTATGATATGATCCGCTCCGAATTCCCCGCTCAGGAACATTTTCTGTATATCCGTGGCATTATATTTTTCAAATAAGGGGTTGGAAATACTGACAAGAAAATCCGAATGGACTTCGAGCCTGCGCCGCAGCTCCGGAGAATCACTGCACATACAGTTCCTTATATCCTTTGAAAAAACTGCTCCATAGTCGGATGAAAGAAGAAAATAGGGGTAGGGCGAGAAATTGTCGTCGTACACCCTTTCACCCACGGAATAGATGTAGGGAGTGTAGTTTATATTGTTCTGCACTGCCACCTTTATGGCAGATCTGAACGCCTCCAGATCGTGATAGCGCCTCATGTCGCTGACTACTCTGCCGAAATGCACTATCTCCACTTTTTTCCCGCTGTTTGCCACAAGAGCCAGTATAAAGGAAAAAAGATTCCCCGACACAAAGGGAAGCGAAGTCAGGAGCCTTGGCTTTTCCTTTGAAAGCTCCTTTGACAGGACACGGTATATGGTCTCCACACTGTCAGAAAGCTCATCTGAAAAGGCTTTCGGGAGAGGAAGAGGTCCTTCATCCCTTATCAGGGGAGCGGAATCTATCCCCCACATGGATATACTCAGTTCCTTGAGAAGGCTCATTATCATCCTGCCGGAAAGATACCGCTCCTCCCCTACTTTAAGCCTGATATAGAGCTCGGTAAGGTCGAAGCGTTCATCCGGTGACAGCGGGAGCACGGAAATGAGCTTTCTTACAAAATTCCTTGAGGGGAGAAGCGTCCCCGCAAGGAGTCTCTGTATGGATGTTCTGCCCAGACCCGTCTGGTCTGCCAGCTTTGAAACTGAGATATCGTTCTTGCGGAGGATCGCATTTATTTTTTCTATAAACTGCGCCGTTATGGCGGGAGTATTCTGTTTGTTCATACCTACCTCGGAAAATACATATCAATAATCCGTGTACTCTTCTCCCTCATTTTTCACAAGCCTGATTATGGCTTTTACAAGATCCACCACATATCTGATGCAATTGACCATAAATGTAGCAGCAAAAAGCATTACGAAGCCATCTGTATCGGTATTCATTATCTCCCCTGCGACCCCGGCGATCATAAATATGGCAGGGATATACCAGAGCGCTCCCTTAAAGCCCTTATTCTCATAAAAATTATGTCCGCCGAACATACCCAGCAAAAGCGTGAGGATGAAGTATATCCATTTGTTCTTTGGAGCCTTTCCAGGTCTCTGCACCTGATATTCGGGCATTGGTGCGCTCATAAAGCCCTGTGCATAAGGATCTGCCTCGGCTCCCACCTCTGTTTGCCTCTGCCTTGCAGGTGCTCTTTTTTTCGCCCTGACAGGAGGCGGGACCGTCTCGGAATTCTGCTGTACCCGTCCACCGCAGCTGGGACAGAATAAATTCCCGGGTGACAGAGGGGCACCGCAGAATACACAAAAGCTGTCATCCACCACCACATTCAGATCCTTGTTTCTTTCGGCGTAAGTGACCGTATCTCTGTCTTCACTGTAAAATTCGCTCATATCTTTACCTTTCGGAAGAAAATCTTATCTCATAAGCCTCTCCCTTTTCTGTCGGGAGGCTTATTACCCCATTGTCGGGGATGTACTCACTGCCGTTTACGACAAGCGGACCGTTATGCCTTATATTAAGGGCATTACCGCAGAGAGATGTTACGACAGCCTTTACAGGCCTGCTGTCCTGCCATTTGAGAGAAACTTCAAACCCGCCTCTTGCACGAAGCCCCGAAAAGCTCCCCTCAGAGAAGGACGGCGGAAGTGCGGGAAGGAACTCCATGACCTCACCTGCGCTCTGGAAAAGGCTTTCGGCTATGCCGGCACCTCCTCCGAAATTGCCGTCTATCTGGAAGGGCGGGTGCATATCCAACAAAGAATCTGCCGTAGAATGGGTGAGAAGGGCAGAAATGTTTTCTTCTGTCTTTTCACCGTCGTGGAGCCTTGCCCACATATTTATTATCCATGCCCTTGACCAGCCCGTATGACCGCCGCCGTGTGACAGCCTGCGTTCAAGAGTGGCTCTTGCGGCACCCGAAAGGCGCTTGTCATCATATTTTATAAGTTCACCCGGGTACAGTCCGTAAAGCTGAGATATATGACGGTGACCTATCTCCACTTCATCGTAATCCACAGCCCATTCCATTATCTGACCGTATTTTCCTATGGAGGGAGCGGGTATGCGTTCCTTGACCCTCTTTATCTGCCCGACTGTCTGCCTCTGTTCGTCACTGATGTCTAAAAGATCTGCTGCCTCAATGACTGCACCGAAAAGAGTATGGAGTATCTGCGAATCCATGGAAGGACCCTCAGCCAGAGTCCCCACTGCTCCGCCAGCGGTGCGATAAGTGTTTTCAGGTGAAAGGGAGGGATTTGTCACCAGCTCTCCCCTGCTGTTCTCGGTCAGGAAATCAAGGAAGAATTCCGAAGCCTCCAGCATACTGTCAAAGTGCTCTGCAAGGAATCCCCTGTCTCCCGTGAAACGATAATGCTCCCAGATGTGGGTACACAGCCATGCAAGCCCCATGGGCCAGAGAGTGGCAGGGAGCCATTTATCCTGGGGAGCGGTATCTCCCCAGATATCAGTGTTGTGATGGCACACTGCTCCCTTGCAGCCGTACATCTCCCTTGCAGTGACCCTGCCGTGCTCCCTCATCCTTTCTATGTGGTCGAAAAGAGGCATATGGCATTCCGAAAGGTTTTGCACCTCTGCTCCCCAGTAATTCATTTCTGTATTGATGTTGATAGTGTATTTGCAGCCCCATGCAGGCCACATATCCTTGTTCCATATTCCCTGCAGGTTCATAGGGAGAGTACCCTCTCTCGATCCGGCTATCATAAGGTAGCGTGAAAAGTCAAAGTACAGCTCTGCAAGCGGGGCAAGGAAGGATACATCCCCGTCCTTGAGAGCATTCAGCATACCATCTGTTGCAAGTCCCTTATCCTCATATCCGAGAGAAAGCTCACAGCGGTCAAACAGTACCCTGTGATCTGCGGTATGCTCTGACAGAAGGCTTTCGTACTTCATCCTTGCTGCCTTCTTCACATCCGATACCGCAGCATTTTTATGATCCCCTGTGCGGTAAGCGGTGCGGCAGCCTATAATAATAAGCGCCTCCGTTCCGTTTTCGCAGACGATCCTGTTGGCATCAGTGCGGCAGCCGTCCCCCGCTGCTGTAATGGCACAGGTATAAGGTATACAGTCGCTGACAGTGAAAAGAAGAGTATTTTCGTCGTAGGCACGGTTCTCATCATAATAATCGTCTCTTCCGTCTATAAGGGCTGTGAAATTCAGTTCTCCCTGTCGGGATGCTGTCAGCCTGATGACTATAACATCACGGGGGCAGGAGGCAAAGCTCTCTCGCTTTATGCCCACGCCTTTTTCCGTAACAAAGGAAACACGGTCTATTCCATTCTGAAGGTCAAGTGTATGTTCATAGGAAGAGGTCTCCCCCGTGTCTGTGTATATATGCAGATCGCCAAGCGGCATATAATGGCGCTGCTGCTCATTCGTGCCGTAAAAGGAGTCCTCGCAGAGGGCAGAGGCTTTCTCCGTCTCTCCGTTCCTTATCGCCTCTCTTATGGTCTCCAGGGCACCGAGTGCCTTTGGATTGTCCCTTTTTCTGAAGCTGCCCGACCAGATACTGTCTTCGTTGAGAGAGATGATCTCATGGTCTGTTTTCCCGTATATCATGGCACCAAGGCGCCCGTTTCCTATGGGAAGTGCGTTGTGCCATTCCTCGGCGGGGTGTTCGTATCTCAGGATATGTCTCATATTATCGACCTCGCTAAATCGGTTGTATACAGTAGTATCATTATAATAATACCACATCCGGAAGTGGATTTCAAGAGATAACGAAAATTTGTGGGAAAAGGGGCGCCCGTATTTTCTGTACTGCCGCTGTGTATCCGCACCCCGCAGGATCCTGCATTAAAATTTGATTAGAACAGGATCAGCTGCCTTGACTTGCGGTATTCGCTGCTGTATAATCATCATATGGAGCACAGGAGGTCAGAGCGATATGAACAGAACAAAAGCAAAAACAGCGGTTATAGTGCTTACAGCTATGTTTATCTTCAGCATCCTGGGTCTTGTAAGAGACATG
>ODAI011378710.1_pt1 | contig 22875 bp, 14 predicted proteins | sample 1539321 | NCBI WGS metagenome assembly ODAI01 (sample SAMN02144231, study PRJEB22623) | gut metagenome | biome: sheep rumen | host: Ovis aries | place: New Zealand | reverse complement strand
TTTACCTCCTTCCTTGATGGTAGAACCACATCCTTGTGAAACAAAATCTACGAGTTACTTAACCATGGCAAATACTTATAGCTATGGTTATTTTATTTATAACATAAAGTCTTTTTAAAGTCAACGATTATACACTGTTTTTCACAACAAAATAAAGACTTTATACAACATATACAATGTATAAAGTCTTTATAAAATACGCTATATCAAATTATATATAAACCATAAATCCGTCTTGATTCATGTAAGCAGCTTAGTCATACTCCTTAAACTAAATGCAACTGTCGATGAATTATGTAAAAACGCACCGGTCGTCGGCGTAATCACACCGATTACACCAAGAAGTATAAATCCTGCATTAAAGAATACTATCTCATGATAATTTTTCTTGATTCTATCCATCAAAAGACTGCTTAATTCTCTAAGCGTTATAAGACCGTAAAGTTCATCAGCCCCAATAGTTATATCAGCTATTTCCCTGGCTATATCTGCCCCCTCACTTATAGCTATTCCCACATCCGCCTCTGAAAGTGCAGGTGAATCATTGATACCATCGCCAACCATTATAACCTTATGGCCTTCTTCTCTTGTTTTTCTTATATATCCTGCCTTATCCTCCGGAAGCACTTCGGCAAAGTATTCATCCACTCCCACCTTGGAGGCTATAGCCCGGGCTGTTCTTTCACTGTCACCGGTCATCATTACAAGCTTTTTAAAGCCCATCTCATGCAGCTTATCTATAACTTCCTTTGACTCATTTCTGAGAGGATCTTCTATACATATAACTCCTATCAGAACACCGTCCATTGCAAGATAAAGCTGTGAATACTCAGTTGATATGCTTTCAAACAATTCTTTTTTACCATCCGGTATTATACAGCTTTCATCATCAAATACAAAATGGTAACTTCCGATTATTGTTTTCTTATCATCTATAGTTGTTGCTATACCATGAGCCACTATATACTCAACCTTTGTATGCATCTCCTCATGCTCTATACCTCTTTTTTCTGCTTCTTCCACAACTGCATTGGCCATAGAATGTGGAAAATGTTCTTCAAGGCAGGCTGCTATCCTAAGTATCTCCGTTTCGTCTTTTATATCATCAAAGCTTATTACCTTGGCAACTGTAGGCTTTGCCTTAGTAAGTGTTCCAGTCTTATCAAATATTATGGTATCCGCTTCCGCCATAGCCTCAAGGAATTTACCGCCTTTTACCGTTATCTTGTTTTGTCCCGCCTCTCTTATGGCCGATAATACAGAGATAGGCATAGCCAGCTTAATCGCACAGGAAAAATCGACCATTAGCACAGACATGGCCTTTGTAACATTTCTTGTGAGAAGATATGTAAGAGCTGTTCCGGCAAGTGAATAAGGAACCAGTCTGTCCGCCAAATGTTCCGCCTTGCTCTCAAGACCTGACTTTAGCTTTTCTGACTCCTCTATCATTTTAACTATTTTGTCATATCTTCCTGTTCCCGATACAGCCTTTACTATAATAGTTATCTCGCCCTCTTCAACTACAGTTCCTGCATAGACATACCCACCTATCGCCTTTGCGACCGGTACAGATTCACCTGTAAGAGACGCCTGATTGACCATAGCCTCTCCAGATTCAATCACACCATCAAATGGTATTGTTTTACCCATGCGAACAATAATTCTGTATTCTTCCTTAACCTTAGATACAGGGACGGATACTTCTCCCTCCTCTGTCTTAAGCCATACCGAACCGATATTAAGCGACATAGTCTTTGCTAAATCATTTATGGATTTCTTATGAGTCCACTCTTCCAAAAGCTCACCGACTCCAAGTAAAAACATAACACTTCCGGCGGTCTTATAATCTTTTCTTAAAACTGACGCACCTATGGCAGCACCATCAAGCACAGGAACCTCAAGTTTTTTATTCCATAGACATACAAGCCCTTCTTTGATATATTTGAGTGATTGCACTATGGTCAAAGCATATCTTAGCGGTGATGGAATAATACAGTTTTTAATATATCTAAATGCCACTTTATCAAAAAGCTTATCCTGATATCTCCTGCTTAACTGCCTTCCCGATGTCTGATATACGCTTTCCGGAACCTCTATCTTGCTCGGATTAAGTGTAGCAAGTAAAGTTATAATCTCTTCTCTGCTTTTCTTATACTCTATAACTATATCTGCCGTTCTTTCATACACCTTTACCAGACTTACCATATCATTGGAGGCAAGTATGTATTCTAATCTGTCCGCCTCTTTTATACTCAGGTGGTCTTTCATGAGATGTACTCTTATACGACTTCTTATATCATGCTTTATAACACATTTCATAAAAATATTCCTCTGTCTGAATGCTGTTTGATTCTTTAAATCATCCGAAAGCCACTGTGAATTATATATTAAAACTAACTAAGCTTCCGACACTGCCTCTTCTTCGGTCACAGCATCACCGATAATCTCCTCTACATCTTTTCCTTCTCGCTCTGCATTTATCTGCTTTGCTTCAGCATAAATATCCTCGCAATTTTCCTTAACATTGTTTACTGTCTTCATAACTGAGTCTTTTGCTCGAAGAGTCACTGCTGTAGCATGTGTATATACCTTCTTGGCATCTTTGCTTGATAAAATCTTTATACCCGCTGTACCAAATAAAACTCCTGCTGCAAATGAACAAAACTTTCCACTTAATGACATAATATCCACTCCTATTCATATTGATTTTTGTCGTTATAAATAACACGTTTTATAGTTAGTTATATTAAACTAATCTATTTTTGATTTTATCACTTTATAATTATATATTCAAGAATTTATGTAAAATTATATTTTCTCTACATGAAACGAGCTTATATATCACTTATTTTAAAATAAATAATAAATATATAAGAATTATTTTTCAATAAACTTACATTTTATCGAATTATGTATATTTCTATTTACATTTGTACTCTAATATTGTATATTAAATCTATAGACAGGTTATTTTCATAAGTTAAATGCCCATCCTTTTTGTTTCTATTTTCCTGTTTACTTACCAAAGATAAAAATAATTAAGATTATAAGTATAAAGGAGGATTCTTTATAGGTTTTATTTTGTTGTAATTGAATATTGGAAATGTTACAATATCTGTAACTATATAAGATTTCTCCTTTTTGATAAAGGAAAGTCTTTATTGACTTTCTCTAATTATTAATAACTATTAGAGGAAGGTGAGTTATGTGGAATTTATTTTCAAAACATTTATTTTAAACAAACAAGAATACGCCAAAATCATCAGCGAAATCAACACCAATTATATGTCTAAATATGTTGGCAAGCCTTTTCCTATACATATTTCTCACGAAATCGGTATTGAAAGCAAAGCGTATATGTATTATTTTGAAAACCACGGGTATAATAACTACAACATATATATGAAAATACCTATAGACTAAGGAGGTAATTTGATGAAAGAACTTGAAAAACTATTAAATAATGTAAGTGATACATACGAAGATTTTGTAATAGCTATATTACATTATGCAAAGAAAAAAAATTCGCGTTTAGATGCGGTGTTAACTTATATGAAAGACAATCCTAATGCTACATCATCTGATATCATATATTTTATATCTACTCAACCGGATTTCTTTGAGGACGCAGCCGAACAATATGTACCTTCAGGAAGTGTGATGTGATTTATTTAATTGGCTAAAGTATGATTTTTATGCATAAAACATAAAATATTTAATAAAAACGCGGGAGGATTCCTCCCGCTTTTTATTTAAAATATCTTCTTAAGTCTTTCCATTGCCTCGGCTGTCTTTTCATGATCTGAAAATGCGGTAAGTCTGAAATGTCCTTCACCGTTTTCACCGAAGCCCGCACCCGGAGTTCCTACGATATTGGCTTTTTCCAGCAGCAGGTCAAAGAAATCCCAGGACTTCATACCGTAAGGACAGGTAAGCCAGATATAAGGTGAGTTCTTGCCGCCGGTATATTTTATGCCAAGCTCATCAAGGGCCGACATGATTATCTTTGCATTTTCTCTATAGTAATCTATATTAGCTCTTATCTCTTTTTGTCCTTCCTCTGTAAATACCTGACATGCACCCTTTTGTACTATATAAGAGGTTCCGTTAAACTTGGTAGTCTGGCGTCTAAGCCAAAGTTTATTAAGGCTAAAGCCGTCAAATGAAAGCGTATTAGGAACAACCGTATATCCGCATCTTGTTCCCGTAAAGCCTGCAGTCTTTGAAAGTGAGCAAAACTCGATGGCACAAGTCTTTGCACCCTCAATCTCATATATGCTTCTTGGTACATCTTCATCAACTATAAATGCTTCATATGCTGCATCATAAAGAATAACTGACAAATTAGCATTGGCAAAATCAACCCATTTCTTAAGCTGCTCGCGGTTATATGCTGCACCGGTAGGATTATTTGGCGAGCATATATATATTATATCTGCCTTTTTGCCCTCATCAGGAAGCGGCAGAAAACCATTTTCTTCATTGGCATCGATATATATTATATTCCTTCCGTCCATGGTGTTGGTGTCAACGTATACAGGATATACCGGATCGGGAACAAGCACTGTATTGTCCTTATCAAATATATCGAGGATATTTCCCACGTCACTCTTTGCTCCATCTGATATAAATATCTCATTTGTCTCAAGCGATACTCCGTAGCTTCGATAATATCCCTTTACAGCCTCCTGTAAAAAGCCGTATCCCTGCTCCGGGCCGTAACCTTTGAAGGTTTCAGTTGCTGCCATATCCTCTACTCCGCTATGTAAGCCCTTTATTACCTCGCTGCACAACGGAAGTGTTACATCCCCTATACCCATACGGATAATATTTGCATCAGGATGAGCTGTCTGATACTCCGCAACCTTTCTTGCTATATCAGCGAAGAGGTAATTCTCCTTAAGATTAGCATAATTTTTATTAACCTTCACCATAACATATTCTCCTTTTCATAATATTTCGATACTTATATTAGATAAAATTGCGTGCAGCTCCTCAATCTAAGCATCAATAGTAGAAATTCCGATAGTTATTTCTTCAAGTACGTCCAGCAATACTCGTACGGTATCAAGCGATGTAAACATGGTTACATTGTTTTCACTTGCACATTGTCTTATGGATACTCCGTCACCATAATGTATACCCGAAAGTATTGCTCTTGTATTTATAACATAGCTTACATATCCTGAACGAATGGCCTCCAGTATTTCCTCACTTCCCTCACTCATCTTACCTCTTACTCTTGTTCTAATGCCATGTTCCTTAAGAAATACTCCTGTTCCCACGGTTGCTTCTATATTAAATCCCATATCATAGAATCTTCGTACTATAGGAAGTGCCTCTTCCTTATCCTCATCTGCAAGTGTAACCATTACAGTTCCGTAGTTCTGTAGTTTTATACCTGATGCAACAAGTGCCTTATACATGGCTCTGTGAAGCTTATCATCATAACCTATGGCTTCTCCTGTTGATTTCATCTCCGGCGAAAGATAGGCATCCATACCTCTTAACTTTGAGAATGAAAAAGCAGGTGCCTTAACATACCATCGTTTTTTTTCATTTGGATACAAGGCAATATCATCCCTGTATCCAAATTTTCCATCCTCACAAGCTTTTGCTACTCCCTGTTCTTTTAAACTCTTTCCGAGTATTACAAGTGTTGCTATATCCGCAAGGCTGTAGCCGGTTGCCTTAGATAAGAAAGGCACCGTTCTTGACGAACGAGGATTTACCTCGATTATAAAAACATTATCATTTTTATCTACAATAAACTGTATATTGAAAAGACCGACTATTCCTATACCAAGCCCCAATTTTTTAGTATAATCAAGTATGGTTTCTTTTACCTTATCCGATATGCTGTATGGCGGATAAACACTTATTGAGTCACCTGAGTGTACGCCCGTTCTTTCAACAAGTTCCATAATTCCCGGAACAAATACATCGTTTCCGTCGCAGATTGCATCAACCTCAACTTCCTTACCCTGAATGTACTTATCGACAAGTACCGGCTTGTCCTCGTCTATCTCAACCGCATTTTTAAGATAATGCGTAAGATGTTCTTCCTTTGCAACTATCTGCATGGCACGGCCTCCGAGTACAAAACTCGGTCTGACAAGTACAGGGTAACCGATTTCTTCTGCTGCCTTAATCCCCGCCTCTATGCTTGTTACAGCCTGTCCTTTAGGCTGCGGTATATTTAACTCATATAATACCTTTTCAAATGCATCTCTGTTTTCAGCTTTCTCAATAGCATCACAATCGGTACCTATAAGTTTGACTCCTCGTTTCATAAGCGGCTCTGCAAGATTTATCGCAGTTTGTCCTCCTAATGATGCGATAACACCCTCAGGATTCTCATGCATAATTATATCCATAACATCTTCTACCGTTAACGGCTCAAAATAAAGCTTATCAGAGGTTGTATAATCCGTGGAAACCGTCTCGGGATTATTGTTTATTATAATAGCTTCATAACCGTATTCTTTTATGGTCTTTATCGCATGTACAGTTGAATAATCAAATTCCACACCCTGTCCTATACGTATAGGCCCGGAGCCAAGCACGATAATCTTCTTTTTGTCGGAAACAATTGATTCCTGTTCATCTTCATATGTCGAATAAAAATAAGGAATATAACTGTCAAACTCCGATGCACAGCTGTCTATCATCTTATATACAGGAAATACACCTTCTTTTTTCCTGTATTCGAAAATCGCATCTTCATCGGTGTTCCAAAGCTTTGCGATAATCTTGTCAGAAAAGCCCATCTTCTTTGCGGCAATTAATTCGTCTTTGTTAAACGGAGTTTCTTTTAATACATTTTCTTCTTCAACTATATTTTTAAACTTTCTTAGGAAAAGCATATCTATCTGTGTTTTTTGAGCAATATCTTCCAATGCGGTTCCCATACGAAGAAGTCTTGCTATGGCATAGATTCTGTCATCGGTTCCTTCACTTATATACGAAAGAAGGCTTTCCTTATCATATTCGTCAAACTTCTTCATATACAGATGATATACTCCGATTTCAAGTGAACGAATAGCCTTAAGTAAGCTTTCCTCGAGAGTTCTTCCGACACTCATTACCTCTCCCGTAGCCTTCATCTGAGTACCAAGGTGATTATTGGCATCTGCGAATTTGTCAAACGGGAATCTTGACATTTTCGTTACAACATAGTCAAGTGCCGGCTCAAAAGAAGCAGGTGTATTGGCAAGCATTATCTCATCCAAATCCATACCTATACTTATCTTTGCCGATACTCTTGCTATAGGATATCCGCTCGCCTTAGATGCAAGTGCCGAAGAACGTGACACTCTTGGATTTACCTCGATTAAATAGTACCGGAAAGAATGTGGATCAAGAGCAAACTGTACATTGCAACCGCCCTTTATCTTAAGTGCCCTTATTATCTTAAGTGCACTGTCTCTTAACATGTGATATTCTTTATTTGTAAGTGTCTGTGATGGACATACAACTATCGAATCACCCGTATGTATACCTACAGGATCGATATTTTCCATATTACAGATGGTAATTGCTGTATCGTTTGCATCGCGCATTACCTCATATTCGATTTCTTTGTATCCCTTAATACTCTTTTCAACAAGCACCTGATGAACAGGTGAAAGCATAAGAGCATTTTTCATTATCTCTTTAAATTCTTCTTCGTTTGAAGCAAAGCCACCGCCTGTTCCACCCAAAGTATATGCAGGTCTGAGAATAACAGGATATCCTATCTCATCGGCTGCAGCTATCCCCTCCTCCATTGAATTTGCTATAAGTGACGGAAGTACGGGTTCACCGAGTTCCTCACAGAGTTCCTTAAATAATTCTCTGTCTTCTGCCTTTTCTATACTTTCACTACTTGTACCGAGAAGCTCTACATTACATTCTCTTAATACTCCTTTTTTCTCAAGCTGTATGGCAAGGTTAAGTCCTGTTTGACCTCCAAGGCTTGGAACTATTGCATCCGGTCTTTCATAGCGAATAATCTTTGCCATATATTCAAGTGTAAGAGGCTCCATGTAGACTCTGTCAGCTATGGCAGGGTCTGTCATAATCGTTGCAGGATTGGAATTACATAAAATAACCTCATAGCCTTCTTCCTTAAGGGCAAGACAAGCCTGAGTTCCCGCATAATCAAATTCCGCAGCCTGACCTATAACTATCGGACCCGAACCTATAACAAGTATCTTTTTTATATCTGTTCTTTTTGACATTGTATTTTTCCTCCCTGATAACTAAGCGCTTTTTCAGTAGCTTTAATTTAATTTCATTCTTCAATAAGTCTTATGAACTCATCGAAAAGATATGCGCTGTCCTGTGGTCCCGGTGCACTCTCCGGATGATATTGAACCGAAAAGACCTTATCTTTAACGCTTCTTGCACCTTCAACAGTGTTATCAAGTATATTTATATGAGTTACCTCCAATCCTGTTTTCTTCACGCTTTCTTCATCGACGGCAAAGGAATGGTTCTGAGATGTAATTTCTATCTTATTTGTAAGTAAATTCTTTACAGGATGGTTACCGCCCCTGTGTCCGAACTTTAATTTATATGTTTTTGCTCCATAAGCAAGACTTATAAGCTGATGTCCGAGACAGATTCCAAAAATCGGAAGCTTTCCGATTAGTTTTTTTATATTATCCGCAACCACCATTACATCCTCCGGATCGCCCGGACCGTTCGATATAAACACTCCGTCAGGATTAAGCTCCAAAATATTCTCAGCAGAGGTATCATAAGGAACTATGGAAACGTTGCATTTTCTGTTATTTAACGAACGGATTATATTTTGCTTTATTCCGCAATCTACAGCCACGATATGATATTTTGCATCGGCAACATTGGAACGCCACTTACTTTTGCAGCTTACCTTTGATACCGCATCATGTTCATAAGGGTTTTCTTCAATTATCTTCAAACCTTCTTCAAGGCTTGTATCAACCCCGGTAATAAGCACTCTTCTTGAACCAAGGTCTCTTATGGAACGGGTCAGCTTTCTTGTATCAATTCCAGAAATACCTGTTATATGATATTTTTTCATAATCTCGGAAAGTGTTCTTCTGCTTCTGAAATTGGATGGATAATCATTATATTCTCTGACTATAAGTCCGCCTATAGTCGGTATATCCGTTTCGTAATCATCATTGGCAATTCCGTAATTACCTATCAATGGATATGTCATAACAACGGACTGGTATGTATATGACGGGTCGGAAATTATTTCCTGATATCCCACCATGGATGTATTAAATACTATCTCGGTAACCTTATCTTCGGTGTCACCGAAAGCATATCCATAATACTCGCTTCCATCTTCCAAAATCAGTTTTCTGTTAAATTTTTCTCGTTCCATTTTTCCACCTTCTATTTCATTAATTTATCATGCTATGGTTGATTATTTCATAACCTTGGCGAAAGCGTGCCTGCGATAGATATATCTAACGCATACAACTCTCACTAAATGTATTTTTACTCAGCTATCGCCATATAAAGAATCATCTGCGCCGTTTCTACCATACTGTTACCGGAATCCATGCTGCATTTCTGGATATAATGATAAGCTTCCGGTTCTGTCATATCATTTCTTTCCATCAGTAAGAGCTTGGCATTATTGATATAATTCATTCCGTGTTCGTCACGTTTTCTGCCCTTTTGCTCAACTATTTTTTTTCTTATGGCCCGGTCCTGCTGTTCCAAAACCATGCTGACGGTATTGACGATGTCCGAAGGCTTGCAGGGCATAATAAGCGTCATAACTCCTTCCGGACATCTGATCTGATTATCCTTGGAAGTCATTAGAACCATCTGAAAATTATCAGGGAGATATCCCGAAAGTTCACGCGAACTCATATCAGGAAATCTGTGTCCGCATATAACCACTCCCGATTCAAGCTGATTTACATTTGAAAGAACCGACGCAGCCGCACTGCAAATCGCAAATGTATCCATACCATATCTTCCGAGAAGAGCACTTATTTTCCTTGAATCATTCAATTTAGGCAATGCAATAATAATACTGCCCATCTATGTACTCCTTATATTCTGTAAAGGTATTTTTGAAGCTCCCAATCCGAAATCTGACTCATATACTCATTCCACTCATTTTCCTTTGAAACGGCATACTTATCTACAAATGAAGAACCAAGAGTTTCCTTGGCAAGAGTGCTGTTTGTAAATAATAAAACCGCTTCCTTAAGATCCGAAGGTATACCTGTATCAATCAAATCATCGGTAGGCTTTATCCTTTCTTCAATTCCTTTAAGACCCGCATTGACAAACATAGCCATTGCAAGATAAGGGTTGGCCGATGGATCGGCAAATGAAAATTCCAGCTTAATGTCCTCTCCTCTTCTGTTATGAAGCTTTGGCTTGTTACTGAATTCTCTTTTATATGAATTGACCAACGGATTCGTTATGGCACATATTTCCTTTGCATACTTCATAATTCCGCCTGCAAACCATGCACCCTCGCAATCCATATCGCCTTTTTCATAATCTTTAATTATATTTTTATCATTTTTATAAACTGACATATTAAGATGAACGCCAGAACCGGCCTGATCCCGGCGTGGTTTAGGCATAAATGTAGCATGAAGACCGAAGGTCTTTGCTATGGAACGAACTGACGATTTAAATGTAATCATTCCGTCAGCCATATTGAGTAATGTTCCTTCTTCAAAATCTATCTCATGCTGGGCAACTGCTGTTTCATGATATGATGAATTGATATTAAAGCCCATCTCCTCAAGCATAAGAACAATATTTCTTCTTGCATTTTCTCCAAGATCCACAGGTCCCACATCCATAAGTCCTGCCTGCTCATGTGAAAAAGTGGTAGGCTGTCCGTCTTCATCCGAATGAAAAAGGAAAAACTCACACTCCGGGTTGATATAAAAATCATATCCCTTTTCTTTTGCCTTATTTATTGTATTTTTAAGTATAGTTCTGGGACTGAATGCAATCTCGTTACCGTCGGCATCACAGACATCGCATAAAAGTCTTGCAACTCTGTTCTGCTGCGGTCTCCATGGAAGAATGATAAATGTATCAAGGTCAGGTCTTAAGTAAAGCTCATCTTCATCAACCTTAAATATCTTTTCATTTTCAAATGCGAACTGATTGTCAATTACTTTTTCGATCATTCTTGCTGTTACGGCAGCATTTTTTAAATTGCCGAGAGGATCGGTAAACTGAAGTCTGACAAACTCCACATCCTCTTCCTCAATAATATTTAAAATCTCATTCTTCGTCTTCATTTTCTATCCCTTTCTTAATCATAAATTACAGGTTAGTGTACCCCATAAGAGATTCATCAACCTCTTTTGCTACAGCTCTTCCCTCTGCTATCGCCCATACTACAAGAGACTGTCCTCTATGCATATCTCCTGCAGTATAGATTTTGTCCTTACTCGTCTTATAAGAGCCGCTTGCTGTCTTTACATTTGATCGCCCGTCACATTCTACGCCAAAGCCATCGGTTACGTAAAGTTCACTGCCCAAAAAGCCCGCAGCAATAAGACATAATTCACAAGGAAGTTCTTTTTCACTACCCTCTACAGGTATCATATTATACCTTCCGGCTTTTTTGTCAAATACAGATTTTAATTCTACTGTTTTTACTGCCTTAAGTTTGCCGTTTTTATCTTTTATAAACTCGGCTACGGTTGTGCAATACAGTCTCGGATCGTGTCCGAATTTGTAAATTGCCTCCTCCTGACCGTAATCGGTCTTGCAAACCTTAGGCCATTCCGGCCAGGGATTACTGTCAGTTCTTACATCAGGTGCTTTAGGCATCATCTCAAGCTGCGTTACACTCTTAGCTCCCAGTCTTATGGATGTACCGACACAGTCATTTCCCGTATCGCCACCGCCTATTACTATTACATTTTTATCCTTTGCAAGCTCAAAAGGATATTTTTCAAAATTGCTGTCAAGAAGACTCTTTGTAACCGTCTTTAAATAATCAACCGCAAAATATATACCTTCCGCATCTCTTCCCGGAGCTTTTATATCCCGGGGATTTGATGCACCGCATGCAAGGATTACTCTGTCGTACTTATTTTCCAATTCAAAAGGCTTAATGTCAATACCAACATTAACATTACATATAAATTCTATTCCTGCCTCCTCCATAAGCCTGATTCTTCTGTCAATGATACTCTTGTCAAGCTTCATATTTGGTATTCCGTACCTTAAAAGTCCACCGATTCTGTCACTTCTTTCGTATACGGTTACCTTATGACCTCTTCTGTTTAAAAGCTGTGCGGCAGCAAGTCCCGATGGGCCGCTTCCCACTATGGCAACTGTCTTTCCCGTTTTTATCTCTGAGGTTTCTTCCTTAACAAGTCCGTTTGCATATGCAAATTCTATAACGGAACGCTCATTTTCCTTTGTTGAAACCGGTTTTGTATGAAGTCCGCAGGTACATGCAGCCTCACAAAGTGCCGGACATACCCTTGAAGTAAATTCCGGAAAGCTGTGTGTCTTTGAAAGTCTTTTGTAAGCCTCTTCCCAATTACCATGATAAACCATATCATTCATTTCGGGAACCAGGTTATGAAGCGGACATCCCGATGCCATACCCGATATCATAACGCCTGCCTGACAAAACGGAACCCCGCAATCCATACATCTTCCGGCCTGCTTGCACTGTTCCCCGGAAGGAAGCAGTTTGTGGAATTCTTCAAAGTTCGTTATACGTTCCTTTTCGCTTGTAACAGGTCCATCCATTCTTTCAAAATCCATAAATCCTGTTGATTTTCCCATTTATACCACTCCTTCCTAACTCATAAACTCAGAAAATGCTTCTATCTGAGCCTTTTCTCTGCTAAGTCCCTGTTCTTCGTATTTTGCGGTAAGCCTCAACATCTGCTTGTAATCTCCCGCAATAATCTTCTTAAACTTATTTTTGTATTCATCAAAGTTATCAAGTATTTCCTTACCCTTCTTTGAACCTGTTGCCTCTACGTGCTCTTTTATGAGTTTCTCAAGTTCTTCGCAGTCAACTTTACTTTCAAGCTTTTCTGTTATTACAAGCTGCTTATTTAAATTCTTATACAAGGTATTGTGTTCATCCAAAACATAAGCCACACCGCCGCTCATACCTGCTGCAAAGTTCTTTCCGGTAGGACCTAAGATAACGGCTACTCCACCGGTCATATATTCGCATCCATGTTCTCCGACACCTTCAACAACGGTGATCGCACCTGAGTTTCTTACGCAGAAACGCTCTCCTGCCATACCTGCAACAAACGCCTTACCTGAGGTTGCGCCGTAAAGAGCTACATTTCCTATGATAATATTTTCTTCAGGGTTATATGCGGCTTTAGTCGGAGCCTTCACTGTAAGCTTACCTCCCGACAAGCCCTTACCGAAATAATCATTGCTGTCACCGATAAGATTAAGAGTAAGACCCTTAGGTATAAATGCTCCGAGACTCTGTCCTCCGGCACCCTTACAATCGATAACAATTGTATCCTCATCAAGACCATCCGGATGATTTCTTGTTATTTCCGCTCCAATAAGAGTTCCGAAGGTTCTGTCAATATTTGAAAGCGTTGTTTCTAAACTTACCTTTGTACCCTTCTTGATTGCTGCCTGTAATTTTTTATCAGCTAAAAGCTTCTCATCCTTTGTTTCCTCGAGCTTAAAATCATAAGCTTTTTCACTGTGGAAGGTCATAAGCTCATGGTCGATATCCGAAAGATTTACTATTATCCTGCTTAAATCAAGTTTGTCTTCATTATCCAAAAGATTATCTTTTTTCTTAAGAAGGTCTGTTCTTCCGACCATCTCATTTATGCTTCTGACACCAAGCTTAGCCATATATTCTCTTAACTCTCGGGCAATAAATCTCATAAAGTTTTCAACATATTCGGCTTTACCAGTAAATCTCTTTCTAAGCTTTGGATTTTGAGTCGCTATTCCCATAGGACAGGTATCAAGATTACATACTCTCATCATTACGCATCCGAGTGTAACAAGCGGTGCGGTTGCAAATCCGAATTCCTCTGCTCCGAGAAGGGCAGCTATCGCAACATCTCTTCCGCTCATAAGCTTTCCGTCAGTCTCTATAACAACCTGATTACGAAGTCCGTTTAAAAGCAAAGTCTGATGAGTTTCGGCAAGACCAAGTTCCCAGGGAAGTCCGGCATTGTGAATTGAACTTAACGGTGCCGCTCCGGTACCTCCGTCATAACCGGAAACAAGAATTACCTGTGCACCTGCCTTGGCAACACCTGCAGCAACGGTACCCACACCTGCTTCCGATACAAGCTTAACGGATATTCTCGCATTTTTGTTTGCATTCTTTAAATCATATATAAGCTGTGCCAAATCCTCGATTGAATATATATCATGATGAGGCGGCGGTGATATAAGACTTACACCCGGAGTTGAGTGTCTTGTCTTTGCAATCCACGGATAAACTTTCTTTCCGGGAAGATGTCCGCCCTCACCCGGCTTAGCACCCTGTGCCATCTTAATCTGTATTTCTCTTGCACTTACAAGATATTTACTCGTAACACCGAATCTTCCGCTTGCAACCTGCTTAATAGCCGAGCTTCTGTCATTATTTGTTCCGGCTGATTCAAGCCTCTCATCACTCTCTCCGCCTTCACCGCTGTTTGATTTACCATGAAGATGATTCATGGCTACGGCAAGTGCCTCATGAGCCTCCTCCGAAATTGAACCGTAGGACATGGCACCTGTTTTAAATCTCTTTACGATTTCGTCCTCTGATTCAACCTCGTCTATCGATATTCCGTTTTCCGGATAATTAAAGTCCATAAGACTTCTTAAATATCCTGTTTTCTCGCTGTCTACCATTGCGGTATACTGTTTGAATTTATCATAATCTCCTTCTCTTGTTGCTGTCTGAAGCATATGAATGGTCTGAGGATTATATCTGTGTTCCTCGCCCTGACTTCTCATCTTATGTCTTCCTGTAGATGCAAGAGAAAGGTCACTCTTTAATCCAAGCGGATCAAACGCCTTTGAATGTTGTACATCTATCTTTTTGGCTATATCTTCAAGAGTTATTCCATCAACTCTGCTTACCGTACCGGTAAAGTATTCGTCTATAACCTGCTTTGATATACCTATTGCTTCAAATATCTTGCTGCCTTGATATGATTGAATGGTTGATATACCCATCTTGGAAGCAATCTTAACTATTCCGTGAAGAATCGCATCATCATAATCATTTACGGCAGCGTAATAATCCTTATCAAGTCTTCCCTCATCAATAAGTTCCTGTATAGATGAATGCGCAAGATATGGATTTACGGCACAGGCACCAAAACCGAGAAGCGTTGCAAAATGATGTACCTGACGCGGCTCACCCGATTCAAGTATAAGTGACATTGCAGTACATTTCTTGGTCTGAACAAGATATTTATGAACCGCTGCAACCGCAAGAAGCGACGGTATCGCAACGTGATTTTCGTCCACACCTCTATCCGAAAGTATAAGTATATTAGCGCCCTCTTTATATGCCTTGTCAACCTCGACAAAAAGATGATCCATAACTCTCTTCATAGGAGTACTCTTATAAAATAATGTCGAAACCTTTGATACCTTAAAGCCATCCTTATGCATTTTTTCAATTTTAAGTAAATCAAGATCCGTAAGTATAGGATTATGAATCTTAAGCACCTGACAATTTTCAGGCTTTTCTTCAAGGAGGTTACCGTTTTTACCTACATAAACCGTAGTTGATGTTACTATCTTCTCACGTTCCGCATCTATAGGAGGATTGGTAACCTGTGCAAAAAGCTGTTTGAAATAATAAAACAGCGGCTGATATTCTTTTGACAAAGCAGCTATAGGTGTATCAACACCCATCGCGCCTATTGCCTCGGCTCCGTTCAAAGCCATATTTCTTATGCCTTCCTGATAATCCTCATAAGTATATCCGAATGCTTTTTGGAGTCTTTCTCTTTCTTCATCGGTATATGAAATAACCTTTTCATTAGGAATTTTTATATCATGAAGCTCTAAAAGATTACTGTCAAGCCACTCTCCGTAAGGCTCTTTTTGTGCATATTTTTCCTTTATATCCTCATCGGAAAGAATTTCTTTATTAACAGTATCAACAAGGAGCATCTTTCCAGGATGAAGTCTTTCCTTCTTTAAAATGTGTTTTTCATTAAGAGGAAGTACTCCGACTTCCGATGAAAGGATTAGCCTTCCGTCGTCCATTATATAATATCTTGAAGGTCTTAAACCGTTTCTGTCAAGGATTGCACCCATAACATCTCCGTCAGAGAAAAGTATGGATGCCGGACCGTCCCAAGGCTCAAGCATAGTTGCATAATATTGATAAAAATCTCTTTCTTCTTCAGTCAGGGTATCATTATGTGCCCACGGCTCAGGAATCATGATCATGGCAGCAAGCGGAAGATCCATACCGCTCATAACCAAAAATTCCAAAGTATTATCAAGCATGGCTGAATCGGAACCGCTTTGTGATATAACCGGTAATACCTTTGTCATATCGTCTGCGGAAAAATAATCCGAATGCATGGTTTCTTCTCTTGCAAGCATCTTATCTGCATTACCTTTTATTGTATTTATCTCACCATTGTGAACTATAAATCTGTTAGGATGTGCTCTCTCCCAGCTTGGATTTGTGTTGGTTGAAAATCTTGAATGTACCATGGCAATTGCGGAATCATAATCCTCATCCTGCAAATCGGTGAAGAAGGTTCTTAACTGGCCTACAAGAAACATTCCCTTATAAACTATTGTTCTGCACGAAAGTGAAGGAACATAGGTATTGTCATTACTCTGTTCAAACTCTCTTCTTATAACATAAAGCTTTCTGTCAAATTCAAGGTCAGTCATAGGTGTTTGCGGTCTTTTTATAAATGCCTGATATATGGATGGCATACATTCTCTCGCTCTGCTTCCCAATACCGAAGGTACTACACTGACCTTTCTCCAGCCTAAGAATTCAAGCTTATCCTTTGCTACGATAATCTCAAACATCTTCTTAGCCCGGCTTCTTTGAAGCTCATTTTGTGGGAAGAAGAACATGCCTACCGCATATTCTCTTTCATTTCCGAGTTCTATTCCGTTTTCCTTACACATCTTCTTGAAAAACTTATGTGAAATCTGAGTAAGAATTCCGACACCGTCACCTGTCTTTCCTTCTGCGTCCTTACCTGCGCGGTGTTCGAGGTTTTCAACTATACTTAAGGCATCCTTAACAACATCATGTGACTTAACGCCGTTAATATTTACTATTGCGCCTATTCCACAGTTATCATGTTCAAATACCGGGTTATATAATCCGTTATTTAATATTTGCTGGTTCATATTATTCCTCCTGTTCCTTGTTTTCTTTTTTATAATCTATGAGCAAGTGCTGCTTCGATAAGTCCGTAAAATAACGGGTGCGGTGCATCCGGTCTTGATTTAAATTCCGGATGTGCCTGCGTTGCCACAAAGTACGGATGGTCAGAAAGCTCTATCATTTCCACTATTCTACCGTTAGGTGAAAGCCCCGATAGTGTCATACCGTTTTCGGTAAGCTTTTCTCTGTAATCATTATTAACCTCATATCTGTGTCTGTGTCTTTCCGATATTTCAAGCTTCCCGTATAGCTTAGCCGCCTTGGTTCCTTCCTTCAAAATACAAGGATAAGCACCCAGTCTAAGTGTTCCTCCTATATTTACAACTCCGTTTTGCTCAGGCATCAGAGCTATAACGGGGTTCTTTGTTTCAGGTTCCAGTTCTATACTTGCGGCATCTTTAATACCGATAACATTTCGTGCAAACTCAATAATTGCAAGCTGCATTCCAAGACAAATGCCAAGGTATGGAATCTTCTTTTCCCTTGCATATTTTATTGCAAGTATCTTTCCTTCCGTTCCTCTCGGGCCAAAGCCTCCCGGAACAATAATTCCGTCCGTATCATGCAGATATTCTTCCATATTTTCTATAGTAAGCTTTTCCGCATCTATCCACCTTATATTTACCTCTGTATGATTTGCTGTTCCTGCATGCTTTAAACTTTCTACAACACTTAAATATGCATCATGCAAAGCAACATATTTTCCAACTATCGATATCGTAACCTTATGTTCCGGATGATTAAGCCTTTTTAGCATATCTTTCCAGTTTTCAAGATCCGGTTCGGGACACGGAAGCTTTAGACATTCGCAAACCGCCTGAGCAAGCTTTTCCTTTTCAAGCATAAGCGGAACCTCATATAGTGATGGTGCATCAAGATTCTGCAGTACGTGTTCCTTTTTGACATTACAAAAAAGTGCTATCTTTTCACGCATATTGTCATCAATCGGATAATCGGAACGACATACCAGTATGTCAGGCCAGATTCCCATACTCTGTAAGGCTTTTACACTTGCCTGTGTCGGCTTTGTTTTCATTTCTCCGGACGCCTTAAGATAAGGAATAAGCGTTACCTGAATCATAATCGCATTCTCTCTTCCGACTTCCGCCTGAAACTGCCTTATCGCCTCAAGGAAAGGCTGACTTTCGATGTCTCCGACCGTACCTCCGACCTCAATTATGGATATTGTATAATCAGAACAATCGTCGGTATATATATGGTCTTTTATTTCATTGGTAATATGCGGTATAACCTGTACGGTTCCGCCACCGTATTCCCCGCGTCTTTCCTTGTTTAATACCGACCAGTATATTTTTCCTGTTGTGATGTTGGAATTGTGATTCAGATTTTCATTAATGAATCTTTCGTAATGACCAAGATCAAGATCGGTCTCCGTTCCGTCATCGGTAACGAAAACCTCTCCATGCTGTATGGGATTCATAGTTCCGGGATCAACGTTTATATAAGGGTCAAACTTCTGCATTGTAACCCTATAGCCTCTCGCTTTAAGAAGTCTGCCTAAAGAAGCTGCAGTTATTCCCTTGCCAAGGCCTGATACTACTCCACCTGTTACAAATACATACTTAACCATCATTGGTCCCTCCCTACGATTTTTAATTAAAATAGAAAAAGGCACTTCGAGCGTTAAACTCGAAGCGCCTTTGCTTCATCTCTAATATATTAATAGTTTAAAGTTAAAATGTCAAGAAAAATTTATATTTAACCAATCATCTTATAACTAACAGTAATACCTTTTTAACTGATAAACAAGAATATCCCGTTCTAAAGATTTCGGCTCATCATTAAGCCACTTTATTGCTGCTTCAAAATCAAGCTTAAATCCTTCTCCAAAGTAATCATACATCGCCTGATGTGAGCCACTAAATGGTCTTGCCGTTACTCTTTTTACATTTTCTGCAATGGAAAAATTTTTATTATATGAAAAATTGGCTGTAAGAAGCGACTTACCGTTGTCAAATATAGGGGCTGATTTAAAACCATCATCATAAGATAATAACGCAAGATTATTTACATGTCTGTCCTCATTTAATATTATCATATCAAGCATAAATGTTTTTTTCAGATAATCATATATATCATATCCCGTACTTTTACGTACAAAATCCAAAGTATACTCAATCCGTTTTTCCATAGTTTCAAATTTTGCAAGAACCTTAGCAAGATCCTGTCCATATTCATTGTAATATAATCTGTATAATGTAATTAATTCTTCATCTTTATGCAAAAAATCCTTACTTCTACATCCGTTAAATCCATTTATCAAACCCTGCTCATAAATAATATACTCATTTTCTTCAAGACTTGAAAATGTTAGAAGCTTCGAAGTCAGATATTCACAAAGACCTTCTTTCCCCTGTGAATCAAGTTTATACCAGTATCCGTCCTTTTTATACTTTTTTTGTGTGCCCTCAGATGTTCCTTCCTGAAATACAATATACTGTTCATCAACATGCACATCAAACATAAAAGCCCCCCTGACAGTAACTATCTTACCAATACATCTTCGGCAGTAATATTTTCTCCCGGAAAACGTATCCATATATAATCATTAAAAGATACTCCATGTGTTTTTTTAACTATTTCCAGAGGATTATACTCATTAAGTCCCCATGCCTTAAGCTTGCTCTGTATATCTACTCTTCCCTCTTCAAGACATCTAAGCTTTAAAACCTCATTTAATTGATTTCTTGATATATTATCACTTGAAAATATTTGTCTTACCGGATGCAAAATATATCTTGATACATGAACTTTTGAATTATTAGCCGAAACTCTTGCCGAAAGCTCATTCTTCCAAAACACCTCAAATGTGAACTTATCTGCAAAAGACTTTTTTAATAACTGTTTATATAACTCATCTTTTTCTCTAATGATACTATCTATCAAAAACTTTAATTCATTTACTTTTTCATTTAACTCTCTTTTTTTCTGAATCTCAATCTCAGTTTCATAAACAGCACTTGGTTTAACCTTCCCAAGTGACCTGCATTTTATATCATCACCGTTTCTCCACTGCTCATAATAATATTTTATCCCATTTATTTTTTTCACAACAATGCTGCTTGAAATATCACTGATTTTTCCAAGCTTATTCTCTACCTGATTTAATTCGTCTAAATAAATCTTAAGTCTGCTATCGAGATAATCATACAATTCCTTTGTTTTATCCATAATATCACCCTGTTAACAGTTTTTTCTTTAATGTCATTTTAACATACACACACATATATTACAAGTATTTGTATGTTAATATTTTATACAATAATAATATTAAATACAATAGCACACTCCGAAGTATTCTTTTTTAAAAAAAGTCGATAATACACTTGATATTATCGACTCTCCAATAAATTATTTACAAAGCTCTGCCACAATATTGTTTATAAGCTTTCCGTCAGCCTTTCCCTTGAGTGCAGGCATAACCTCTTTCATAATCTGCCCTTTGTTCTTGCTTGCTATAACCTCAGCAAAATTATCATTTAGGAATTTCTTTATCTCATCCTCTCCCATCATCTGTGGAGCGTATTCCTTGATAACATCATATCTGAACTGATATTCTTCCTTTAAATCGGTTCTGTCTGCAGGACAACTGTCAAGCTGCTCCTTTGCAGTCTTCAATGACTTAAGAATAACCGAATCCACCAATTCTTCCTTTATATCATCTCGTGTGCCTGCATCTATCGCAGCCTTTTTTACATCTGAAATAATTGAAGATATGGCATCCTTTCTTGCCTTATCACGTGCCTTCATGGCAGCTATCATGTCTTTTTGCAAAGTGTCAAATTGCATTTTTTATTCCTCTTTTCTTATTTATTATTTATAATTTTCATTTTTTAGCCCGGCTGTGTAAAGTTACGTTACACATCTGCCGCTTAATTATACCCCCTATCTATATTGATTTGCAATACCTTTAACTAAAACTAAAAAACCCCGCCCGATCAAAGTCAAACCATAGCCTAAGCTTCAATCAAACGGGGTGTAGGGAGCAAAATATAAATCTATATATTATAAATATCCATACTTTATTTAGTTCTCGCCCTGTAATGCGTCATATCCCGATTCTCCGGTTCTTACCTTTACGACATTTTCCACATCATATACGAATATCTTACCATCACCGATATGTCCGGTATAAAGAACCTTTCTTGCAGTATTTATAACATCCATTACAGGAACCTTTGATACAACCATCTCTACCTGAACCTTTGGTAAGAGAGACATTTCCATCTTAACTCCACGATAGTATTCCGGAGCACCGTTCTGAACGCCGCAACCAAGTACCTGGGTTACCGTCATACCTGATACACCGATTTTGTTCATTGCTTTCTTTAACTTCTCGAAACGTTCCTGTTTAAGGATGATTTCGACCTTGGTAATCTTATGCTCCTTAGGAATATCAGAGGTTTTAACCGCTGCCGGAACAGCCTCGTCCATAGGAACCGAACCTATCATTTCATAATCATCAAGGTCTGAAGTATCTGAGATTCCTGTTGGTGCAAACTCAAATCCGGCATAAGCACTTGTAAGACCATGCTCAGTTATGTCAAGACCCTTAATCTCCTCTTCCTTACTTGCACGTAGTCCGAGAGTTGCCTTAATAATTGAAAATGTAATAAATATCGTGATAGCAGTCCAAGCTGCCGTTGCAAGCATACCAATTGCCTGTATTCCAAGAAGCTTAAATCCGCCTCCGTAGAAAAGACCCACCATCTCATTTCCTGCCGAGTCAGCTACTGCATAACCCGGTACGGTATTTGTTGAGAAAAGGCCTACTGCCAAAGTACCCCAGATACCGTTTAACATATGTACTGCTACAGCACCTACAGGGTCATCCACTCTAAGTACATTATCAAGGAACCATACACCGAATACTACAAGTACTCCTGATACAGCGCCGATTATGATTGAACCAAGTGCATCTACGGTATCACAAGGTGCTGTAATTGCTACAAGTCCTGCAAGTGAAGCATTAAGACACATCGAAACATCAGGCTTGCCGTATCTTATCCAGGTAAAGATCATACATACTACTGTTGCTACTGCAGGTGCAATAGTAGTAGTTACAAAGATATCACCAAGCTGTGGAACACTTGTTGCGGCTGCACCGTTAAAACCGTACCATCCGAGCCAGAGAATAAATACACCTAAAGCACCGATAGGAATGTTATGTCCCGGAAAAGCATTGACCTTGGTTATCTTTCCGTTCTCATCCTTTTCAAACTTACCGATTCTCGGTCCAAGCATTGCAGCACCGATAAGTGCACAGATACCACCAACCATATGAATACAGTTTGAACCTGCGAAGTCATGGAAACCGATCTGTGCTAACCATCCGCCGCCCCAGGTCCAATGTGCTTCAATCGGATAAATTACTGCCGATATTACAGCTGAATATACACAGTATGAAATGAATTTTGTTCTCTCTGCCATAGCACCTGATACGATAGTTGCCGTAGTTGCACAGAACACTAAGTTAAATAAAAATCCTG